>OLGE01000674.1_pt1 | contig 38875 bp, 28 predicted proteins | sample 1605151 | NCBI WGS metagenome assembly OLGE01 (sample SAMEA3888912, study PRJEB22519) | human gut metagenome | biome: human gut; feature: human-associated habitat; material: faeces | place: Denmark | collected 2010
ATGGTCGAGTAGGAGGAAAAGATGTAACCACAAATATTTCGGTTTATCGCTCAAACCATCGTTTTGCAACATGATGATATTAGTAAAAAGTAAAGACATCAAAGACTATGAAACTTCAATGAAGTGAAATCCCTCCTAAGCCAATTTTAGATGTTTAAATCTTTTGTGTCTCCCATAAGAAAATCCATTAATCCCATTGTAAGAATACCATTTTCGTCAGTCCAAGGTTTAATGTCATCTTTCACGATGATTATTTTCTTGAATGAATCGCCTATTCTCAAAAGTGAAGCCGTTTCTTGTTTACGCTTTTCCTCGTCTGGCATGACTAATGCGGATTGGATGTAATACTTTTGGCTGCCTTCATTGACAACAAAATCAACTTCAAGTTGTTTCCTCTGCCATTTACCGTCTTTACTTACATATCGTTGCTCCATAATACCAACATCCACCTTACATCCTCTACGGCGCAACTCATTATATATAACGTTTTCCATTATATGGCTCTCTTCTTGCTGTCTTAAACCAAGAACAGCATTTCTTAACCCCATGTCTGTAAAATAGTATTTAGCAAGACTACCAATATATTTCTTGCCTTTAATGTCAAATCTTGTGGCCTTCTCTATGATAAACGCATCTTGCATATATCCAAGAAATTTGTCTATCGTATTATAACTTATAGCTACTTTCTTTACACTCTTAAACGTGTTTGACAACTTTGCGGTATTTGTTGGTACCCCAATACTTGATGCTACAATACGAACCAAATCTTCAAATTCAGATTTGTTTTTGACACGATGACGTTCAAGAATATCTAACAAATAGACACTCTCAAATAGATTTGAGAGATAGTCTAACTTTTTCTTCTCTGTTTCAAGTGTCAGCACATGAGGAAGCCCTCCGTATGTATAATAGTCTTTCCAAGTTTCATAAGGTTTCAGTCCTGTTCCATCACAATATTCTGACAATGACAACGGATAAAGACGAATCTCGTCACCACGTCCTCGAAACTCGGTAATAATATCGCTTGAAAGAAACTTTGAGTTGCTGCCCGTTACATAGACATCCGCATTGTCCATGCGCAAAAGACTATTAAGCACTTCCTCAAATCTCGCTACAAGTTGTACTTCGTCAAGGAGTATATAGTATAAATCATCATCCACCATTTTCGCCTTGATATACTTATACAATGCTAGTGGGTCACGAAGGTCTGCACTCTCAATATCATCAAGTGCAATCTTTATAATATGGTTTTCTGTTACGCCACTGTTTTTCAAATACTGATAGAAAAGTGTGAAAAGTAAATATGATTTTCCGCAACGACGAATTCCGGTAATTATCTTTATTAATCCATTTTGCTTGCCGTCTATCAGTTGCTGTAAATAGAAGTCTCTTTGTATCTGCATAATATGTATATTGAAATATTTCGGCAAAATTGCCATTTTTGTTCAGCAAAAATACTGATTTATACTGAATCAAGCAACTTTTCAATGAACTATTTTAGCAATCTTGCCGTTTTTTTCATTTTCAACAATGTTATTTTTAGTTACATTACGCTGACTCTTTCAAAATTGACAAACATCTTCGGTGACGAGGAACGCCTCGACACGGAGAAGGTTTTGCTTGCCGTGGGTTCGGTGATAAACGAGTTGTCGCAGAACTGCACGGCATCGGTTACATATCTCGCCAACTTCGCACAGCGCATGGCTGGCGTGGGTACCCAAGGCGAAGATGACTATTCCGGAAATAATGGGATTTGCTGCGGTGCCTGTTTCGGTCTAATGACCGATTTGGGATTATATATTCCGCTCCACAAGGACAAAATATCCCAAAAGCGGATTTTACGCAAGACTTCATACGGGTGTGAACAAAAAAGGCACACCAAAGTAATAACTTTGCAGTCCAACCGTTATATAGAAAAAAGGTAATACGGATATGGCACTGAATCAAACCAATAAGCTCGCGTGGATAGTGGAGACAATCTATCAAGCACATAAGATTTCCTTCGAGGAACTGAACCGCCGCTGGATGGACAATGTGGATTTGAGCGGAGGTGAGGAGATGCTGAAACGCACATTCCATAAGTGGAAGTGGAACATCTTCGACACCTTCGGCTTGTCGATAGACTGCGAAAAGACGGCTCCATACAGATACTACATCGCCAATGTGAATGACATGAAGAGCGGAAGCATCGAGAAGTGGCTGCTGAGCACGCTGTCGGTGAGCAACTCTCTCCTTGAAAGCAAATCCATCAAGGACAGGATTGTCCTTGAAGATGTGCCGAGCGGCAGAGAGTATCTGGAGCCCATCATCGATGCCATGAAGAAGAATCGCTTCATTCACATCTGCTATTTCAACTACTGGAAGGGTGACACTCGCGACCATTATGTCATGCCATTGTGCGTTAAGCTCTTCCGCCAACGTTGGTATATGGTGGGACGCAATTGGCCGGCAGGAAGGGATCTGGTCTTCTGCCTCGACCGCATACGGGACTTCCGTATTTCGAGCCACACTTTTAAATTTCCCGAAGACTTTGATACACAGGAATACTTCAATGGTTGTATCGGAGTCATTCCTGGCGACAGATGCGGCATCGAGAAAGTGAAAATCAAGGTCAGCTCCGGTCAGGCGAACTATCTACGCGACCTTCCTCTGCACGATTCACAACAAGAGACAGAGCAAACAGATGAATACAGCATCTTTGAACTGCAGGTCCGACCAACCTTCGATTTCCAGCAGGAACTGCTCTGGAATGGTGAAGACCTTGAAGTGCTCGAACCGCTTTGGCTCCGCAAGGAGGTAGCAGGAAAGATAAAAAGAATGTGGAACAGGTATAAGGAGGACGAATAGAATGACAGAGAATAGAATTGTTGCAAATAACGGTTCGTCTATCGTTCTATATACGACAGACGATGGCAACACCCAAAATGATAATCAATAAACCCAACTAATATGCAGGACTTTGCAGCAATAGATTTTGAAACAGCCAACAACAAGCGCAGTTCGGTATGCTCTGTTGGCATTGTCATAGTTCGTGGCGGCGAGATAGTGGATAAGTTCTACTCGCTCATCAAACCAGAACCGGAATATTACAACTACTGGTGCAGTCAGGTACATGGCCTGTGCGCCGCCGATACAGAGGATGCTCCTATCTTCCCGGAAGTTTGGAAACTGATAGAACCCAAGATAGCCGGTCTCCCTCTCGTAGCCCACAACAAAGCGTTCGACGAGAGTTGCCTGAAAGCAGTCTTCCGCGTCTATCAGATGGATTACCCCGACTATCCGTTCCATTGCACTTGCGTGGCTTCGCGCAAAGTCTGGCCCCAAGGTCAGCACACCCTTGACATTATAGCAGCCCGCTGCGGCTATGATTTGTCAAACCATCATCATGCCCTTGCCGACGCAGAAGCCTGCGCCGCCATCGCATTGGAGATACTATGAACGATTACAAAATATAACTTTCGTTCAAAACGGTTCACCTATCGCTCTATAGACGACGGGCTATGGCAACACTCAACTTGAGACTAAGCATATCAATAATGCATTGAGGAAAGAACTGGAAGATGAACCTGTAGTCGCAAATTGCGACATCCAAGAAATATTATGGTCAAAACGTACATTCGCATTGCCGATAATACCTCGTAGCCCTCACTCTGATGATAGCCGAGAGTCACATTGAAGAGAAAGATGTGATGGCGAATGTGATGGTAAATCCAATTAATAAGAATAATCAATAATAAGTTTTCAACAATGAATACTAAAAATTATAGTTTGTTATTAATGCTCAAAAACTTTCAAGGGGCAACAGAAAAGCAAGATGAAAACGAGAAACTTACAACTCTTGCATTACAGTTCATGAACATGGCTGAGAAAATCATACTTGGTGGCTACTTCGAAGTCAATGGCATCAGGAGAATTTATCCTCTTGAAATAGAATTCTATTACCATGAAGAGAGTGATGGCGGATTAAAAGATCCTGTAATGTATCATACCAATGATCATGAAAACGAACCAGAATATTATCCATTAGGGTCGTTAAACTGTCATGTTTCTGGCATAGATATTACATTTGAGAATGAAGAAAAACAATACAGAGCATCCCTGTTAATTAGAAAATATAAAGTATGCAATTATGATGGAGAAAACTGGGTGGTGGAGAAAAAGTGCGAGAAACGTTCTACCTATATCTACGAAGATATGTTTATGAAGATCCCATTATTCAACGGCATTAACATTAACTGGGTATCATCGGAATCCGTTGATCCTCTTAAAGAAATATATGTCAAACCGAGAATAAATGTTGCCGAATATGAAAAGGATAAAGAAGGCAAGTATAAAAAAGTTGATATACCTCAAGATGAATACGACAAGATTTCAGATGACAAGAAGAAGGAATACTTTACATATTCAAAAAAGAAACTGAAAAAATGTAGTCGCATGTGGAATTACTCTGTTATAAAGGGATGATTATGAATAATATGCAGATATGTATTTCAGAAAAGTTATATTTAGAATATCCTATGGTGCATGTATCGTTATGCAATGCCTTGGAAAGAAGCAATGTAAAATATCAAATACTGCCTAACACCAAAGAGGTGTGGGCTAGTGACTATATGCCTTTACATATTGGCAAAGGAAGGTACATAACATTCAATTTTGCGCCAGACTATCTTGATATGGGAAAAAACAAATATGTCACAAATCAAAATTTAGTTATACAAGACCTTGACATAACGGTAAATTCACATCTTGACATAACGCTGGACGGTGGTAATGTCGTGAGATGCGATGATAAAACAATTATGACAGACAAGGTTATCTCCGAAAATCCGAATATTAGACCGTTGAAATTGATAGACACAATAGAAAAAGCCTTGTGTACAGAGCTAATCCTGATACCTTGGGATATGGAAGAACAATTCGGACATGCAGATGGCATGATTGCCTATATTGGTAACGGGAAATTGCTAATGAATAATTATAGTCAGATGGGAAAGGAGATGAAATCATTCTGCAAGAGGATGCACAAGATACTTGACTATCATTTTGATGTGCAAGAACTGTCATATACTGGTAGATTGAAAAAAGATACATGGTGTTATCTTAATTATATCGAAACACCCAAAACAGTTATCATCCCAGGACTTTCAAAAGGCCTAGATTGCAACAATGACAAGGCTGCAGTGAATGTTTTCTCTAACGTTTTTCCAAATAAAGAAATAATCCAAGTGTTTGCAAATCCATTAGTTAAACATGGAGGGGCGTTACATTGTATAACATGGGAATTATATCAATGATATTAGTTATGAAGAACTTTTATACAAGATATACAAACGCAGAGATTTCTGCCATGACCCAAATAAAATAATTTATATGAAGAAAATTATCTTTCTTGACTTTGATGGCGTACTTAACACCGAGCACAACCAGAACATGCTTCTTTATAAAGGGAAAGCTTGGAAAGATAAACATGGTGCTTTCTTCGATCCGAAGGCTGTAGCTGAACTAAATAGAATAGTAGAAGAAACCAAAGCCGACATTGTGATAGAATCATCGTGGAAATATCTCGGGTTGGAGGCAATGCGGCAGATGTGGAGAGACAGGAACATGCCTGGCAATGTTATTGATGTAACTCCGTCTTCTGCCAGCAACAACTGGCTACTCAATGCCAACCTTGATGAAATGGATCCTGCACACACCCAATGGAAAGGAGTGGAAATCGCATCATGGATAGCTGAGAATCTCCATGATGAAGATCGTTATGTAATTATCGATGATGAATATGTGATATTGGACTCGCAACTTCCACACTTCATCCTAACCAATCCGTATGACGGCATTATACCGGAATTGGCCGACAGAGCCATCAAATTACTGAACGGATAAAACTATTGCTCACATTGGTTCGTGCTATGCCCTAATTCGGCATAGCCAATTCATAACTTTGCTGTGAACAAAAAAATCAATTAGAATATGACGCACAAAGAACTTCTCAACATTGTTACCTCTGAAGAGGTTGAGCCGACATAGTGCCATGTATCCAGAAGCAAAAAACAGTCTCGGTTAGTTCAAACTACATTACGATATGCTCAAACTTATTTCTGAGCAAGAGAAAAATTTTTGAAAAAAGTTTTGAATTTTTCTATAATTATATCTATTTATAGAATTAAGATAATTAAGATATGGACATAAAACATGTATTTGACGACTCTCGCATAGTAATGCTTGAGAAAGAAATTGCAACGATAAACGAGCATTGCCGATACACAGATGAGGAAAACCATTTGATGAAGCACTTGCTCGAAACTCGACGCAATGTGCTTTGGCATCTAAATGTGTATGACGATGAGACGAAACGACTTCTCACCGATTTCAACGCTGCACTCCGCAAGGCTTGCACGGAACTGTATCGCAGAACGATGGCCACCTATCAGGAAATTCTGAATCATAAGGACTGCCTGGAAGACTTTGAAGTGGAAGGGAAAATATTCCTTTGCTACAATTATCCTGCGAATCACCCTGTTCAACGAGAAACTGCAAAGCAAACTTGGGAAGCCCTCACACAAGGAGGATTCTGTGCGCTTTATGATGATGATGGTTGCGCTTGCCCTCTTCATTTCAGCAATAAATATCCACCTGGGTATTGCGGACATGAGAGTTTGGAGGATTGGATAGGCATGAAAGATGAAAATGACAACTGGAACGAGGGCTTGGACAGAGAATGGTCAAAAGATCTGCATCTGATACTGCCTTTCCATAATCTGTATGACCATTACTACTTCTCTTTATACGACCTCATATATGTCCGTGAGTTCGACCTTGAGGTACATGTGGAGCTTGATAATAACGTAAAATATTGAGTGCAAGAACGACACGATATCGCAAGGCTTTCCATATTTAGATATGGAGCAAACAACAAATTGATTTTTATTATCAATTATTCACGTTGTTCAAAAGGAATTTGCTAAATTTGCATTAGAGCAAGATGCTCATTTTTGTTTACTAACAATGAAATTTTGACTTTTTATTAAAAATATCAATATTATAAGATATGGCATCAAAAATAAGAATTACAACGACAGAAGGCGACATCATTGTCCGCCTATACGATGAGACCCCTATTCATCGAGACAACTTTATAAAACTTGCAAAGGAAGGCTATTTCAATGGAACTCTGTTTCATCGTGTGATTAAGGACTTCATGATACAAGGCGGCGACCCGGAAAGCAAAGGAGCACCACGAGGCAAGCGACTTGGAAGTGGCGGGCCGGAATACACACTAAAAGCAGAAATATGTCCACAGACCTGTTTCCATAAGCGTGGAGCATTGAGTGCAGCACGATTGGGAGACGAAGTGAATCCTAACAAAGAAAGCAGTGGAAGCCAATTCTACATAGTCTGGGGAAAGACTTTCAAACCCGCCGAACTAAAACAAATGGAACGCCAAATGACCATGCAGCAAGAACAAAACCTCATGAACGCCATTGTCGCTGCCCATCGTAAGGAAATCCTTGAATTGCGTAAGGCACGCAATCGCGAAGGGTTGCAAGAACTTCAAGACAAACTAATTGCTGAAGTAAAAAAGCAAATCAAAGAAACAGGAACTCCAAAATTCACTTCTAATCAGGTGGAAGCATATACAAACATCGGCGGTACACCTTTCCTCGATGGCGCATATACTGTTTTCGGAGAGGTGGAAGAAGGGTTGGATGTAGTGGAAAAGATACAGAACTATGAAACCGACCAAGCAGACAGACCCGTCAATGATGTAGTAATGAATGTAGAAGTGATCGGATAGAAAAGAGCAAGACTATCACGCTTTTTATAAAACGAGTTTACATTTAGATAAAAACAACAATAGAAAAAAGTCCTTAACCATCTGCCATAAAGTGAACAAAATAGCAACTACGAACAAGAACGAAAATCATGCACTCACTGTATATAAAGCGAGTGCCGGAAGTGGAAAAACTTTCACTCTTTCCAAGGAATACATAAAGCATCTCATTGACAACCCGATGAGTTACAAGAGTATTTTGGCAGTAACCTTCACAAACAAGGCTACGGAAGAAATGAAAATGCGTATTCTCAGCAAACTTTATGGCATCTGGAAAGGTCTGCCCGATGCAAATGACTACGTTGATGCCATTGTAAAAGAGACCGGGTATTCACAAAACTTCCTTTCCGAAAGAGCAGGATGGGCTCTTAACAACATCGTTAATAATTACAGCTACTTCCGCATTGAAACCATAGACTCATTCTTTCAGAGCATACTACGCAATCTGGCACGCGAACTCGACCTTACGGCAAACCTCAGAGTGGAACTGAACGACATCCAAATAGAGCAGAATGCCGTAGATGAAATGATTGAGGAGCTGAGCATGGACGATGAACTTCTGCACTGGATAATGGATTACATCAAAGAAAATATCAACGATGAAAAGAACTGGAATGTAATCGGACAGATAAAGAAGTTCGGAGAAAACATCTTCAAGGAGTTCTACAAGACAAACAGCAAGAAACTGAATGCTGTCGTCTTGCAGAAAGACTTTTTCAAAGAATTCACCTCCTTGCTGTACAGTAAGCGTACAGAAGCAGAGAAAGCCATGTCTGCATTCAGCCAAAGATTTTTCGATTCATTAGAAAAACACAATGTCACCATTGATGATTTAAAGAACAGGGAAAAAGGACCGGCAGGTTATTTTATCAAATTGAAGAACAAAGTGTTTGACGAAAGCATACTGACTGCTCGTGTGAAAAATGTCATAGAACAGCAAGGATATGAAGAATGGGTCAAGAAAACTGCCGACAAATCTCTTATCGCATTTGCAACAGATGTGCTGACACCGTTGCTCATTGAAGCTGAGACTAAAAGGAAAGAATCGTGGAAAAGCTATGCATCCGCCGACCTTACCCTGCGACACATCAACCAACTGCGCTTGCTAAACAGCATAGAATGCAAAGTGAGGGAAATGAATGCAGAAGCCAACAGGTTTCTGCTAAGCGACACACACTCCCTACTCCACTCTTTAATCGAAGACAGTGACACTCCCTTCATTTTCGAGAAAATAGGAACGCTGCTTGAAACCATCATGATCGACGAGTTTCAGGACACAAGCACTATACAATGGAAGAACTTCAAGGTGCTGCTTGAGGAGATAATGGATCACAGTCAAGGCGGAAATCTCATTGTAGGTGATGTAAAACAAAGCATTTACAGATGGAGGTCGGGCGACTGGCGACTGCTGAACAACATCGATAAAGAATTCTCACATCGTAAAAATCAAATCAAGAAAGAGCCTCTTTCAACAAATTACCGTTCAGAAAGACATATCATTGAATTCAACAACGAGTTTTTCAAATTGGCAGAAGAGAAAGAGTCGAAGATGCTCTGCGATAAAAACGAATATACAGAACAACTCAAAAATGCATATATCGATGTCAAGCAGGATATACCCGAGAAGCGTGAGAACATAGGATATGTAAATATACAACTGCTTGCCGCCACCCCATCGAATGCCAACGACCAAATACTCGAACAGTGCGAAGAAGCCGTAAGGACATTGCTGGATGCAGGAGTGCGACAAAACGAGATAGCAATACTTGTAAGGTCTAATTCCACAATACAGACCATTGCCGACTACTTCTCCGAGGCTATGCCTGACATCAAAATGGTTTCAGATGAAGCATTCAGGCTTGACAATTCCATTGCGGTGAACATCATCATTGCCGCAATGCACTTCCTTTCGCATCCTGACGATATGCTTACAAGGGCTTTCCTTGTAAAGGCATACCAGACAAAGGTGCTCAGAAATAAAGACATGTACGAAAGCAAGATGATAAATGCCGAAAACATGGCTTCGCTGTTACCGCAAGAATTCGTTACAGACAGTACGGCACTGCTGTCACTGCCTCTGTTTGAACTTGGAGAACGCCTTTACCAGATTTTCCATTTGAACGAAGTAAAAGGCGAAGACGCTTATCTGTACGCTTTTTATGACAGCCTGAACGACTTCATTGCAAGCAACACAGCCGACATGGATGATTTCGTGAAAGAATGGAATGAGAACATCCACAAAAAGACCATACAGACAAGTGATGTGGACGGCATCAGACTTATAACAATCCACAAGAGCAAAGGATTGGAGTTTGACCATGTCATAATACCTTTCTGCGACTGGAAACTGGAGAATGCAAACACTATCTGGTGTGAGCCGAAATGCCAACCATACAACAAGCTGCCGCTTGTCCCCGTTGATTACAACACAAAAAAGATGATGGGGACTATCTATGAAGACGATTATCACACGGAACATTTGCAGAACTGCGTTGATAATCTCAACTTGTTATATGTCGCCTTCACCCGTGCTTCACGGAGCCTTTTCGTCATTGCCCGGCGTGGAAACGCCACCATACGCTCATATATAATAGAGGAATGTCTGCCACAGATAAAACTCGAAGGAGCAGTTTTCGATGGCGATCCGGGCAACAAGAAAGATTCCCTGAAATTCGAATACGGCACAATCTCCCCCAAAACAAAGAAGGAGAAAAAACAAGACGGGAATGTCTTCCTGCCGGAAATAAGCAATATCGCCGTTGAATACGAGACTTTCGCCAACAACACGGAATTCAAGCAGAGCAACAAGAGCAAAGAGTTTGTAGAAAGCGACGAGGACAAGCAGGATTCATACATAAAGACCGGATTGCTGCTGCACAGCCTGTTCTCAAGAATAAGAACCGAAGCCGACATTGACAGCAGCATCAAGCAGATGGTGATGGACGGAATAATGACCGAAGACGATGTCGATGTCATGGCTATTAAGGACATGCTTCACAAGCGTCTCCGTACTCCCGCCGTTGCCGAATGGTTTTCGGGCAAATGGCAACTGTTCAACGAGTGCGACATATTATTTGAAAACCCCGACAATGGCGAAGTGAAAGCCGAACGACCAGACCGGGTGATGACGGACGGAAATAAATTCATCGTCGTCGATTTTAAGTTCGGAAAAGCAAAGCAAGAACACAAAGAGCAGGTGCATCACTACATGACCTTAATAAAGGAAATGGGCTATACCGATGTGACTGGCTATCTGTGGTATGTTTATTCAAACGAAATTGAGGAAGTAAGACTATGAACAAGACATTCTTAGAATATGTAGCTGAGGACATTATCAGCAGATGGGGCACCCGTCTGGCAAGCACCGCCGTGGTGTTTCCAAACAAGCGTGCCGCACTCTTCATGAACGAACACTTGGCAAAGATTGCAGGGAAACCGATATGGAGCCCCACCTATATCACCATAAGCGAACTGTTCAGAAATCATTCGGAAAAGGTGGTCGGCGACTCAATAAAACTCATTTGCGACCTGCACAAGGTCTTTACCGGATGCACCGGCATTGAAGAGAGCCTTGACCATTTCTACGGTTGGGGACAGCTCATGCTTGCCGACTTCGACGACATAGACAAAAACATGGCGGATGCCGACAAGGTGTTCTGCAACATAAAGGACTATCATGCCTTTGACGACACATCGTACCTTAGCGAAGAACAGCGCGAAATGCTGAAAAAGTTCTTCGACAGTTTTTCCGACAATCACGATACAGAACTCAAACGACGCTTTGTCAGTCTGTGGAGTCATTTCGGCGACATCTATCACTCATACAACAAACGTCTTGAAGAACAGGGCATTGGTTATGAAGGAGCGGTTTATCGCGAAGTCGCAACAAACAAAGACATCGATTTCAAATACGACAGATACATCTTCGTAGGCTTCAATATGTTGCAGAAAGTGGAGCAGCAACTCTTTGAAACCTTGAAGAAACAGGACAAGGCCTTCTTCTATTGGGACTATGACAAAGCCTATATGCCCGACGAAAACCAAAGGAACAGCAACTGCGCAGGACATTACATCGCAATGTACCAGCAGCAGTTTCCCAACCTTTTGGACTGCGAACGAGATGAAATATACAACAATCTGCATCGGAAGAAGCAAATAACCTACATCTCTTCGCCTACGGAGAATGCACAGGCAAAATATGTGAGCAAATGGCTTGGTTCAAACGATCGAATAAAGGACGGAAGACACACGGCTGTTGTACTTTGCAACGAAGACATACTGCAACCCATTCTGCACAGTCTGCCCGATGAAGCAGACAAGGTGAACATCACAAGCGGCTATCAATTAGGAATGACTCCTATCGCAACGCTTTCCACCCACCTCTTGAACTTATACACAACGGGAAACCGCTCTAAACGCAACAGCTACGCCTTGCAGTTCGTCAACAAAGTCCTTCGCCATCCATACGCAAGGTACATATCGCAGCAATGCGGCACAATAGCTGCCAGTCTGCAACAGCACCGGCAGTTCTACCCATCGCACCAGACGCTCACCGACAACGGAAACGATGCCGGATTGTGCATGCTTTTCCCCAATTCCGACTATTGGAATACTGCCAAAGGAGAGTCGGCCAACAGCAAAACAGCGGCAAACGCCACCCTGCTGCGCCAACTGTGCAATGTGATAAAGACGGTGGGAGTAAATGCAAAAGATGTGAAAGACGCCCTGTTCCAGGAATCGACATTCAGAATGTACACCGTCATCAACCGTCTTCTGTCACTTTCGGAATGCGGTGACCTCGATGTTGATACCACAACTCTGAGACGACTTATAAAGCAACTGGTGGATTCCACCACCATTCCATTCCACGGCGAACCGATTGTCGGAATACAGATAATGGGCGTTCTGGAGACGCGCAACCTCGATTTCGACCACCTGCTGCTACTTTCGTGCAACGAAGGCAACATGCCGAAGGGGGTGAACGACTCGTCGTTCATACCCTATTCCATCCGCAAGGCATACGGTCTGACCACCATCGACAACAAAGTGGCAATATACTCCTACTACTTCCACCGGCTGCTGCAAAGGACAACAGACATTACCATCATGTACAACAACGCTACTGACAACGGTCAGACGGGCGAAATGAGCCGTTTCATGTTGCAGTTCATGATTGACAGCAACTTCGATATAAAGCACCAGAGTCTGCTGACACAAAACAAAATTGCCACAAGAAAGCCCACACCCATCATAAAAGACGAGCTGGTGACAGCCCGCCTTAACAGCATGAACAGTCTATCTCCCTCCGCCATCAACCGTTACATAAGATGCCAACTGGCGTTCTTCTATCAGAATGTGGCTAAGATAAAAGAGCCCGATGAGAATGAAGAGGATGTAATAGACAACAGAATCTTTGGAAACATATTCCACAAAGCGGCTTATCTCATATACGAAAAGGCAGCCGACAAAGACGGAGTTGTGAATAAAAGCAGTCTGACGGCATGGCTCGAACGGCCAAAACTGCTTGACGATGTTGTCAATCAGGCATTTGACGAAGAACTTTTCAAGACTGGAAACAAGACACCCGACTACAATGGCATGCAGGTGATAAACAAGGAAGTGATAACGGAATATCTGAGACTTCTTATAAAAGCCGACCTCAAAAATGCTCCGTTCACCATACTCGCCATTGAAAAGAAGTTCTATCAGAAAATGACTCTCAGCAATGGAAACACGATAGAAGTCGGCGGAATAATCGACCGTCTGGACAAAGTGAACGACGAAACAAGCGGCAGTGAGACCATAAGAGTCGTGGACTACAAAACAGGTCATCAGGCAACATCGAAAATCAAGAATATAGAGGAAGTGTTTGCCGACACCAACATAAGCCAAAAGCACTCCGACTATTATCTGCAAGCCATGCTATACTCGCTGATTGTAAGGCACTCACCAGAATGGAATGGCAGCAACCTGCCAGTAAGTCCGGCACTTATATTCATCAAAAACGCCTTGAAAAGCGACTACGACCCAGTGCTCGGAATCGGCGTGAAACGCATTGATGACATAGAAGAGTACGCCGAAGAGTTCAGTTCTCTTTTCAAAGCAAAGGTAGAAGACATATTCAACCCCAATATGCCATTCACACCGACAGACGACAAGTCGCGCTGTGCGCTTTGCCCCTATAAAGAACTGTGTTACAATTAATTGGCAAGTCACAATACAAGCGGTTTTCATACAAGGCTTCTTTTGACTCCCAACAAGGCTTCTTTAATCAGCAAACAAGGCTTGTTTGGAGTCAAAAGAAGCCTTGTTTGAAAAGCAAGCATATCAATGCCCAAAACACATGAGACCATAGAAGTCTGACAAGACAGTAAAAGACGGAGACCTACTACAAAGACAAAGGTCGGAAATGCGCTCTGCACGAGATTGCATTTCCGACCTTTTGTATAAGCAGACAGTCAATCTTTTACTTTTACCATTATGGGGAAAGCATTGACAACAACCGCCTTACGCTGACATTGCGTTCTTCTGTCATTAGAACGGAAGACCGTCGTCTGCGGGTTCAGCCGCTGCATCGAATGACGGAGCAGGAGCTGCTGTTGGAGCCTGGGCAGCGGGAGCAGCACCAAATGCGCTACCGGCAGGAGCGACAGTAGGAGCAGCAGTAGATGCAACATCAACAAGACGCACATCGAAAGCACGGATACTGTTGAACCAACGACCCTGATACTCATGGGCATCAATATCGAAAGAGACGGTCACTTCCTGACCCACCTGTATGTTAAAGCGAGCCAAACGGTCAGCTCCAAATACGCCGAACACCATCTTTCGTGGGTAAGCATCATGTGTTTCAAGAACAAAGTCCTGTGCTTTCCACTCACCGCGGGCTGACACGCCGCTTCTTTCCGGCATTGCAGCTATGATTCTTCCTTGTAATTCCATATTATTACTGTTTTTTTATTTATGGTTAATTAAATTCCACTCGAAACATTCACAAATCGCATTTTCACATAAAATAAAAGCCATACGCAACGTGAATATTTTTTAAAAGCGAATGCGAAATTAATAAAATAGTTCTAAAAGAAAAACTTTTAGATGAGTTTTTTGTTCCAACCAAAGCTTTTTTGTATTTTTGTACTTAAAATAATGGTGAGTTATGCCAAGCCTGATACCACAAAAGCCTGTTCGCAAGAAAAAGGAAGCTGTTGGTGCCGGAAGCGGAACCCGCCGACAAATATAAAACATTAAACAGTAGAACCAATGCAATTCACATTATCAAGCGGCACTCTTAACAGTCGCCTCCAGAACCTCGCAAGAGTCATCAATAGCAAGAACACGCTCAATATTCTTGACTGTTTCCTTTTCGAAGTTGCCAACAATCAGCTCACCGTCACAGCAAGTGACAACGAAAATGTGATGCAATCAACAATAACACTCGACTCATGCAGCGGCGACGGACGCTTTGCCCTGCCCAACAAGACAATCATCAACGCTGTAAAGGAACTTCCCGAGCAACCTCTTTCTTTCAATGTGAACGAGAACGACTACAGCATTGAGATTACATACCAGAACGGGAAATACAACTTCACCGGCCAGGCTGCCGAAGAATACCCTATTGCGCAGGGCATTGAAGACGGCGCTTCTGTCATAACCATCGAGTCGGAGCTGTTGGCTGAGAACATCAGCCGTTCGCTTTTCGCCACTTCTCAGGACGAAATCCGCCCGGTAATGAGCGGCATCTACTTCGACATTAAAGCCGACGGGCTCACCATCGTGGCTACCGACGGACACAAACTCGTGCGCAACCGTCTGCTCAATGCAAAAGTAGAAGATGCGGCAGCCTCATTCATCCTGCCCCCGAAGCCAGCACAGCTGCTTAAAGGCGTGCTGTCACGCAGCGAGGACGAGACGGTAATACGCTTCACTTCACGCAGCGCGGAAGTGACATTCGCCGATGGCAAACTCACATGCCGCCTTATTGAGGGTCGCTATCCCAACTACAGTTCGGTCATCCCTGCCGGCAATCCCAACGTGCTTACCATCGACCGCAAGTCGCTCATGGGCGCATTGAAACGCGTACTACCTTTCGCAAGCGAGAGCAGTCAGCTTGTGCGATTCCATCTCACCGCAGGAAATCTCGAAGTTTCATCGGAAGACATCGATTTCGCAACAAGCGCAAAGGAGAGCATTGCATGCGACTATAACGGCACGACAATGGACATAGGCTTCAAGGGAAGCACTGTTTACGAAATACTCAACAACCTGAACAGCGAGGAAGTGACCATACAGCTCGCCGACCCAAGCCGCGCAGGACTTATCGTTCCGACGACACAGCCTGAGAACCAAGACATTCTCATGCTCATAATGCCGATGTTGCTCAACGACTAAGACACATAACGCCCTTGTTTCTACAAACGAAATTGCGGGAACAGGCAATTCCGACATAACATAGGAACATGCGGTCAGCCACCACAGGAAGAACGTGATGGCTATCGGATGTTCCTATTTAGCATTTATACAGCAAGGCAATAATCAAGACATCCAAATGAAACTCAATCTTAAAAAACCCCTCATCGTGTTCGATTTGGAAACTACCGGACTCGATTTGGTAAAAGACAGAATAATACAAATATCCTATATCAAGGTTCTGACCGACGGAACTGAAGAGCGGGAGAACATTTTCGTCAATCCGGGAAAGCCAATTCCTGCCGATGTGGCCGAACTCACCGGCATATCGGACGATGATGTGAAAGACGCCCCGACATTCAACGAAATAGCCCAGCAACTCAACGAAAAATTCAAGGGTTGCGACTTCGCAGGATACAACTCCAACCATTTCGACATTCCCATGTTGGCAGAAGAATTCCTGCGTTCGGACATTGATTTCGACTTCTCAAAATGCCGCCTCATCGACGCACAGACCATATTCCACAAGATGGAACGCAGAAACCTTGCCGCAGCCTACAAGTTCTATTGCGGAAGAAACATGGAAGACGACTTCACGGCACACAGGGCCGACAGCGACACTGAAGCCACCTACCGTGTGCTTATGGGAGAACTCGACAAATACGACCCCGACACCCAGGAAGACCCGGAGCGTCATCTGGCAAACGACATGGACACGTTGGCAGAGTTTTCGAAAACCAACGACAACGTGGATTTCGCTGGAAGAATCGTCTGGAAACCCGTGCTCGACAAGGATGGCAAACCAGTACTCGACAAAGACGGCAAACCAAGCAGGATAGAGACATTCAATTTCGGAAAGCACAAAGGTCGCCCCGTTGTCGATGTACTGCGACTTGAGCCCGGATATTTCAGCTGGATGCTCGGCGGCGATTTCACTTACAACACGAAGCAAGTGCTTACCCGCATACGGCTGCGTGAATTCATGAAGACAAAATAACACCACTACCGATATGCTTAAAGGCAAAAAAATAGTATTAGGCATCACTGGCTCTATCGCAGCCTACAAAGCATGCCTTATCATACGCGAACTGGTAAGACGCGGAGCGGAAGTGCAGGTGGTGATAACACCGGCAGGAAAAGAGTTCATCACTCCCATAACCCTGTCGGCATTAACCCACAAACCCGTCATAAGCGAATTCTTCTCACAGCGCGACGGCACATGGCATTCACACGTTGATATTGGTCTGTGGGCAGATGCCATGCTCATCGCCCCATGCACGGCAAGCACATTGGGGAAAATGGCGCATGGAATAGCCGACAATATGCTCATCACCACATACCTGTCAATGAAAGCTCCGATATTCATCGCACCAGCGATGGACCTTGATATGTATGCCCACCCATCGACTCAAAGCAACATGCAGACCCTCGTCTCGTTCGGCAACCATATCATAGAACCAGCAAGCGGATTCCTTGCAAGCGGACTTGAGGGGAAAGGCAGGATGGAAGAGCCGGAAACCATTGTCAATGCACTCGACCGTTTCTTCGACGAACAGCAATACGCCGACAATCCGTTACGGGGAAAACGCATTCTGATCACCGCCGGACCGACATACGAAAAGATCGACCCCGTGCGCTTTATCGGAAACTATTCAAGCGGGAAAATGGGGTTTGCCATTGCAGAAGAATGCCGGAAACGCGGTGCTGTCGTTACACTTGTGGCCGGTCCGGTGTCTCTTTCATGCTCAAACGGAATAAAACGTATCGATGTTGAGAGCTGCAAGGAGATGTATGACGCCACGACCAAAGCATTTGCTGACTCCGACATTGCCATTCTCGCTGCCGCAGTAGCCGATTTCAAACCACAGACGGAGGCTTCACAAAAAATCAAACGTGGCGAATCGGACGTGACAATCAAGCTCTGCCCCACACAGGACATAGCAGAAGCGTTGGGAAAACAAAAGCGGAACGACCAGACAATTGTCGCCTTCGCACTTGAAACCAATGACGAAGAGCTGAACGCCAAAAAGAAACTGGAGAAGAAGAATGCCGATTTCATCGTGCTCAACAGCCTTCGCAACGAGGGGACCTGCTTTCAGACCGACAACAACCAGATCGAAATAATCTCCGCAAAAGGCAAACTCTCCTTTCAGAAGAAATCAAAAAAAGAAGTGGCAGGCGACATTGTCGATGCTCTGGCAGAAACAGTTGCCGGCAAGAAACCATAACAACGGAGTCACAAAAAAGATAATTATTGTCATAAAACAACAGCCCATGTCAAGGACTTTAATAACAAGAACATTGCTGATGCTGTCACTTTGCGTTTCGCTCTGCAAGGTAACAGCCCAAGAACTGAATGCCCGAATCACGATAAACCACAGTCAGATACAAGGCACCGACGCAAGCGTTTTCGAGGATTTGGAGCAAACCCTGACACAGTTTGTGAACGACAGGCAATGGACCCAATACCAGTTTCAGAAGAATGAACGCATCGCGTGCAACTTCAACATAACTGTAACGAAATACGACAATTCCACAAACACGTTCACTTGCAAGGCGATAATACAGGCGACACGCCCCGTTTACAACTCCTCCTACACCTCGACGATATACAACAATACCGACAACGACTTCAATTTCGAATACGCACAGTTCGACCAGTTGCAGTTCAATGAGGAAAACGTAGATAACCAACTCACCGCACTTATGGCTTATTATGCTTACCTTATCATAGGTATCAACCTCGATTCATTCTCCCCCATGGGTGGAGAGGACACACTGCAACGGTGCATGAATCTTACCAACAACAGCCAGAACCTCAACTATCCCGGATGGAAAGCATTCGACAACAGCCGCAACCGTTTTGCCATCATCAACGATTATCTTGACGGTGCGATGAAACCTTTCCGCCAACTGCAATATGACTATTACCGTACTGGGCTCGACGAAATGGCAAACAACGCCGAACGTGGACGCACGAACATAACAACAGCGATAGAAAACGACTTGAAAAAGAGCCACGAAGACCGCCCGATGAGTCTGCTCCCGCAAATATGGACAGACTACAAACGCGACGAATTGAGTAACATCTACAAAGGGAAAGGCACTCAAAAAGAAAAGGAATCGGTCTATGAAATTCTCTTTTCCATCAATGCCAGTCAGAATACGGCATGGGAAAAAATCAAAGAATAACGCCTAACTACGCATAAACCCATTATGTTAAAGAAACTACATATACGCAACTTCACACTCATCGACAAGCTGGATATAGACTTTTACCCAGGCTTTTCGGTGATAACGGGAGAAACCGGAGCTGGCAAAAGCATCATCATCGGTGCCATAGGACTGCTGCTCGGCAACAGAGCCGATGCCAAACAAGTGAAGAACGGAACCGACAAATGCGTGATAGAAGCAACATTCGACATCAGCATATACCATTCCGAGGCACTGAAAGCATTCTTCACCACATACGACCTTGACTATGAACCCGAAGCATGCCTGCTAAGAAGAGAAGTGAACGCCAACGGCAAAAGCCGGGCTTTCATCAACGACACGCCGGTAAACCTTACCATATTGCGTGAACTTGGCGACCAGCTCATCGACGTACACAGCCAACACCAGAACCTGTTGCTAAATAAAGAGGATTTCCAACTCAATGTCGTTGATATAATGGCGCACGACAAAAAAGAACTCTCCGACTATCAATCGGCATACAACGAGTATCGCAACGCCATTGCAGACCTCGACAGATTAAGGGCGGAAATAGAAAGGAACCGCGAAAGTGAAGACTTCCTGCGTTTCCAACAAAACGAACTCAACGAAGCAAATCTCACTGACGGCGAACAGGAAGAACTCGAAAAAGAGAGCGACATGATGAGTCATGCCGAAGAGATAAAGAGTGCCCTGCATCAGGCCGACAGTATGCTAAGCGGCGATGAAACAGGAGTAGTAAACCAGATAAGAGCCATAACATCGCTGCTGCACGGCATTAAAGACATGTATCCGGAAGCGAAAGAGATGTATGAAAGACTTGACAACTGCTTCATTGAGTTGAAAGACATTTCAAGCGACATTTCAAGCGACATGGAAAACGTGGAATTCGACCCTCAGAAACTCAATGAAATCAATGCCAGACTCGACACCATCTACACGCTTCAGCAAAAATATCACGCCACAAACATTGCAGAACTGCTGGTCAAGCTGAACGACATAAACACACAACTCGAAAGCATTGACAACAGCGACGAAGAGTTGGAAGAATGCCAAAAGGCTGTAATCCGTCTGAAAGAGCAATGTTCGCAGAAGGCGAAGAAACTGACTGCACTCAGAAAGGAATCCGCAATACAGGTGGAAAACGAACTGCAAAAGCTGCTCATCCCGCTTGGAATACCAAAAGTAAGGTTCAAAGTGGAAATACAGGAAACCGATTTCACCCCAAACGGCGCAGACAAAGTGCTGTTCCTTTTCAGTGCCAATTCAAGCACACAAATGCAACCCGTATCGCAAGTGGCATCGGGTGGAGAGATTGCCCGTGTCATGCTTTCACTCAAAGCTATGATAAGCAAGGCTATCGGACTGCCCACTATCATTTTCGACGAGATTGACACGGGAGTGAGCGGACGCGTTGCCGAACAGATGGCGCACATCATGCGCGACATGGGCGACACCCACAGACAGGTAATCTGCATAACCCATCTGCCACAAATAGCAGCATACGGAACAACCCATTACAAAGTGGTGAAAGAGGAAACTGAAACCGGCACCGTCAGCCGTATGCAGAAACTCGATGAAAAAGAACGCATTGAAGAGATAGCACAGATGCTTAGCGGAAACGACATAAGCAGTGCAGCCATTGACAATGCAAAATCATTATTGAAAATAAAAAGCTAATATAAAGAACCGAAGTTTCGCAAGTTCCGGACTTGCTGACAGTGAACGGGCAAACTATGGACGAGGAGACGCTTCCTGCCAAGAAAGGTTTGCAACCAGGATGGTACAGGAAAAGCAAACTACGCAATCGCCCGTCTGTCCGTTTCAACGGAGCATATCCGGAACATACGAAGCATAAATAAAAACGACTAAAAGAAAAATGAAACGACTTTTCACAACCATTGCATCTGCAATACTTCTTATATTGGGTGCCAATGCTCAGCCTTCATCTGTGAAAAACATTACAAAATCAATGTTTACACTCAAAGCTTTCGACAAGAACGGCAACACGATAGCTTCCACCAACGGCATTTTCACTTCAGCAAACGGTGAAGGCGTATGCACATGGAAGCCTGTGGCGAATGCAGCAAGAGCGGAACTGACCGACTGCAACGGCCACAAATACGAGGTAAACACGATTATCGGAGCAAACGAACTATATGATGTCTGCAAGATAAAAGCCGCAACCCAAGGCAAGACCGTCCCGGCTGCCGTTGCAACAACAACACAACCTGACGGTTCAAAGGTATGGCTGCTCACCAGTACAGACAGGAAAGTTCCGGGCAAGCAATACGAAGTGCAGCGCACAGAGACTTTCATGGACAAATACGCCTACTACATATTGAACTACAACGACGAGATTCCCGATGCTGGAAGTCCTTTCGTCAATGAGAAAGGCGAAGTAATAGGCCTGTTGCAGACCTCGGAAACTTCAAACGAGATTCATGCAGTAGATGTGCAATACATCATGTCGCTCAAACTCGAAACAATGGCTCTCAACTCCCCGATGCTCTCCAAAACAGGCATAAGAATGGAGTTGCCTGCCGACAAGGACCAGGCACTGCTGTTGCTCATGATGTCGAGCGAACAGCGCGACTCTGCAAAATACGCCAATTACATGAATGATTTCATAGAGAAGTTCCCACACGAAGTAGATGGCTACTCCACAAGAGCATTAAGCAGAGTGGCAAGCAACGACTTCGCGGGAGCCGATGCCGACATGAAAACGGCATTGAAGGAGGCGACAAACAAAGCTGAAGCACACGCCGAATACGCCCGTGTCATGTATCACAAACTTGTGTACAGCGCCGATACCACCTTTACCGCATGGACTTTTGACAAGGCCCTGCAGGAAGCAGAGACGGCATACAAGATGGACGCACAACCCTCCTACAAGCACCGCATGGCGCAGATAAACTTCTCGAAAGGCGAATACGCCACAGCATACGACATGTTCATGAACCTCACCACCACACCACTGCGCAGCGGAGAGGTGTTCTATGAAGCAGCACAATGCAAGGCTCATCTTCAGGCACCGCAAGAAGAGATAATCGTACTGCTTGACAGTGCCGTAGCAGCATGCCCCAAACCGCTTACAAATGTCTCTGCACCATACATCCTTGCACGAGCAACCGCTTACGATGCAATAAAGGAATACCGCAAGGCGCTGGCCGACTACAACACCTACGACACCTTGATGTACGGCAGGGCAAGTGCCGAGTTCTACTACACCCGCTACCGCTGCGAACTCAACATCAGACAATATCAGCAGGCACTTAACGACATTGCACACGCCGCCTACATCAACCCACAGGAGCCGCTCTACCTTGCTGAGATGGCATCGCTAGAACTACGCGTCAATCGTCTGGATGAGGCTGTGAACGCAGCCGACTTCTGCCTGAAGATTTCCCCGGACAATACGGACGCTCTTATAATCAAAGGTGTGGCTCTGGCAAAGAGCGGAAAGAAGGCAGAAGGCATGGAATGCCTGAAGAAAGCTGACGAACTTGGTGACGAAAGAGCCAAAGAAATGATGGAAAAATACAAGTAAAAAACCCGTAAAACGAGTAAAAGCCATAGCGAAACAGAAAGTTTTCACTATGGCTTTTTATTTTGCACGCACCTGTTATACTAACCCTTGCTTCAATGTGTTGGCATTTGTCTTGAGGATGCGCAAATGATACTTTCCTGAGAAAGAGATATTCATGACACACTGCGGCTCCAGATTTGAAGGCGAGACAGCCAATGCCGCATGTCCCATTGTGCGTCGCAGATTCAACTCAACACATGGGTGCACCATGAAGGCATCAGCACTATCCGTTGCGACAACCATCATATCTACCCCGAACGGTCCATGATACCTGCCGGCGAACAACGGGGAAAGTATGCTTTTGATACTCTCACACAGCCGGTCAAGCAACTCCATACTGCAATACCTCGACAACATTCCGCGCTTGTCCTCCTCCGTTGCGAGGATGCTTCCTGTGTATGCACCGTTCAAAGTGTCGAACATTGACAGTCCGCAGAAGTCTATCCTGCCGTCCCGGCAAGCCATGAACTCCATACCGAAATCCAAGACTTTTCTGTAAAACGGTTCAACCATTATGCCTCCCTGTCTGCTGATGACATTGTTTATCCATCCTTGCTGATGATCCGTCAGAGCATCGCTTTCAACATAGCGCACTCCTCTCCCACTGCTGCTCCATGGCGATTTCAGCACCGACTTGCCGTTTTCTGCTACCATCTGCACGACAGAATGCAAATCATGGCAATAGCAACTCCGTCCGACAAGTCGTTCATCCAGCCCCACAAGCTGCGGCAACAGTTTTTCAGCCGCATAGTTACGACCGCTCATCATGCGTATCACCTCAATCTGTCCGTGGTCGGGAAGAAACTGGCGGAGTGCCGGATTGACATCGGCAAGCTGGCGACAGATGGAGGAATCCCATCCCCACGGCTCCACCTCAAAGTCAGCCAAAGACGCAATATCAATCTTCGACAAATCAGCAGGTGAAACAAAGGTCACCTTCTTCACGTATCTCGACAAATGTCTGACGGCTTCCTTCACCGCCTCCACATCATCAACAAGCACCAAATCGCCGTCCTCCGCCCACAAGGCAGGGATGAATCCCAAGTCGGCACGCAACTGTCTGCCGGCGTGCGGAGCCGTAAATCTGTCTTTATTCATTGCCAGAGCGATGTCGTGCTCCGGATTGAAAACATACAATTTCATACTGCAAAATTAGCGAAAACAAACCATATATCGCATCGTTCAAGTATTGTTTTTCATAAGTGCAATCAGTATGCTTTGCCAAAAGTTCCTGTTCGTATCACAAATAAACCTTTTTTACAAACAGGAAAAAACCGCTTATTACTATACTGGAACTCAATACATTACGATTTCTTCGTTTTCAACATCCACAACCGGAATCCGCCACTCTCATTTTTCCTGCCAACAGGCGGAAAAACAGACTTGCCCCACAGTAAAAAACGGATGTGCAAGTGCAAAAAATCAAAAAAAAAATATATTTTGCAACATTGAGTTTGCAAATAAAGAAATATGTATTAACTTTGCATAGATATAAGGATTGCTGAAAAGTAAAGCACGCAAAAGCGTCCGAGCACGGTGACAAACGATGGCTTTTCATATAAAGCACATTGCTGCATCATGCCCGTCTTTGGTGGTCAAAAAGATTTATAATGAGCATAACCTACAAGCAGTAAGGCAAATGGAAGCTTTTTTCAAGACCCATACATACCTCATAGAGCATACGGATGCCCCAGTCAGAAGGACCTTGATGGACGAGATTGATTGGAGCAGTCGCATGATTGGCATCAAAGGCACACGCGGCATTGGGAAAACGACATTCCTGTTGCAGTATGCCAAGGAGAATTTCGATGCACACGACCGTAGGTGTCTGTATATCAACATGAACAACTTCTATTTCCAAGGTCGCGGAATTGCTGATTTTGCTCACGATTTCTACACACACGGAGGAAGGGTTCTGCTCATCGACCAGGTGTTCAAGCAACCGGATTGGAGCAAGGAACTCCGGCTTTGCTACGACCAATGTCCGGAACTGAAGATTGTCTTCACGGGTTCAAGCGTCATGCGTCTCAAGGACGAGAACCCAGAACTCAACGGAATTGTAAAGAGCTACAATCTTAGAGGCTTCTCGTTCAGAGAGTACCTTAACCTGATGACCGGTCACGAATTCCCCATTTACACCATCAACGACATTACGACCCGTCACTACGAAATTGCAAACGAAATTGCTGCAAAAGTCGATATAATCAAGTTTTTCAATGAATATCTGCATCATGGTTTCTATCCTTTCTTCCGCGAGCACCGGAATTTCGAGGAGAATCTGCTGAAGACCATGAACATGATGACCGAGGTTGATATCCTGCTCATAAAGCAGATAGAGTTGAAATATCTCACGAAAATCAAGAAACTGTTCTATCTGCTCGCCGTGGAAGGTCCGAAAGCACCCAACATAAGCAATCTGGCGCAGGAGATAGAGACAAGCCGTGCCACCGTAATGAATTACATAAAGTATCTTTCCGACGCCCGGCTGATAAACATGATATACCATCCCGGCGAGGAGTTCCCCAAGAAACCAGCGAAGATAATGATGCACAACCCCAATCTGCTGTATGCCATTTACCCCATCATCGCCAACGAGCAGGATGTCATGGAGACTTTCTTAGTAAACGCATTGTGGAAAGACCATCTGGTGAACCAGGGTCATAAGGACACATATTATATTATAGACAACGCCCAGAAGTTCAGAGTCATCAACGCCAACAAGAACGGCAAACTGCGCAACTCCACCGACACGATGTGCGCAATATACAACTCCGAAAAGGGCTACGGCAACAGAATCCCACTCTGGCTGTTCGGCTTTCTCTACTAAGACAACGGAAACGCCGCCAGCCGGATCAACTAATAAAATAACGAACAACTATACATTAACATTTTATTTAAAACAAAATGGCTAAAGAAAAAAAGTTTATCACTTGTGATGGTAACACAGCTGCCGCTCACGTGAGCTACATGTTCACCGAAGTTGCTGCCATCTACCCCATCACTCCGTCATCTCCGATGGCTGAGCATGTAGATGAATGGGCTGCCAAGGGTCGCAAGAACCTCTTCGGACAGCGAGTTTCTATCCAGGAAATGGAGTCGGAAGCTGGTGCAGCCGGCGCATTGCACGGATCCCTGCAAGCAGGTGCTCTCACCTCAACTTACACAGCTTCACAGGGTCTGTTGCTGATGATTCCTAATATGTACAAAGTGGCCGGCGAGTTGCTGCCTTGCGTATTCAACGTGTCTGCTCGTACATTGGCATCTCACTCTCTGTGTATCTTCGGCGACCACCAGGACGTTATGGCTTGCCGTCAGACAGGTTTCGCCATGTTCTGCTCAGGCTCTGTGCAGGAAGTTATGGACCTCTCGGCTGTTCCTCACCTTGCCACACTTGAGACATCAGTGCCGTTCATCAACTTCTTCGACGGTTTCCGTACATCACACGAGTACCACAAGATCGAGGAGATGGATATGGAAGACATCCGTCCGTTGGTAAACCCCGAATATATCAAGCGTTTCCGCGACCGCGCTCTCACACCGGAGCGTCCTGTAACACGCGGTACTGCTGAGAACCCAGAGACATTCTTCACACACCGTGAGGCTAGCAACGAGTACTACGACCGCATTCCTGAGGTAGTAGAGAAGTACCTCGGCGAAATGACAAAGATCACTGGTCGCGAGTATCACCTCTTCAACTACTACGGAGCTGAGGATGCCGAGAACGTAATCATACTCATGGGTTCCGCAACAGAGCCTGCTCGTGAGGCTATCGACTACCTCAACAAGCAGGGCAAGAAGGTTGGTATGGTGGCTGTTCACCTCTACCGTCCGTTCTCTGTTGATTTCCTGAAGAAGGCTCTGCCTGCTACTGTTAAGCGCATCGCCGTGCTCGACCGTACCAAGGAGCCGGGTGCTGAGGGCGAACCTCTGTACCTCGACGTTAAGTCGGCTCTCTACGACGACGAGCGCAAACCGCTTATCGTTGGTGGCCGCTACGGTCTCGGTTCTTCTGACACAACTCCTGCCAAGATTGTTGCTGTGTTCAAGAACCTCGAACTCCCGCAGCCTAAGAACCACTTCACAGTTGGTATCGTTGATGATGTTACATTCACTTCACTCCCAGAGGAAGAGGAAATCCCGATGGGCGGCGACGATCTGTTCGAAGCTAAGTTCTACGGACTCGGTGCCGACGGTACCGTAGGTGCCAACAAGAACTCTGTTCAGATTATCGGTAACAACACCAACAAGTACTGTCAGGCTTACTTCTCTTACGACTCAAAGAAGTCTGGTGGTTTCACCTGCTCACACCTGCGCTTCGGCGACAGCCCAATCCACAGCGCATATCAGGTAAATACCCCTAACTTCGTGGCTTGCCACGTTCAGGCTTACCTGCACATGTACGATGTGACACGCGGTCTGCGCAAGAATGGTTTCTTCCTGTTGAACACAATCTTCGACGGCGAGGAACTCATCAACTTCATTCCTAACAAGGTAAAGCGCATCTTCGCTCAGAACAACATCACCGTTTACTATATCAACGCTACAAAGATTGCTCAGGAGATTGGTCTCGGCAACCGTACCAACACCATCCTCCAGTCGGCATTCTTCCGTATTACAGAGGTTATTCCTTTGGATCTCGCCGTTGAGCAGATGAAGGCGTTCATCGTCAAATCTTACTCAAAGAAGGGTCAGGATGTTGTTGACAAGAACTTCGCAGCCGTTGATCGTGGTGGCGAGTACAAGCAGCTCACTGTTGATCCGGCATGGGCAAACCTCGAGGATGAGGCTCAGAAGGAAGACAACGCTCCGGCATTCGTTAAGGAACTCGTTCGTCCTATCAACGGTCAGGCTGGCGACTTGCTGAAGGTTTCCGACTTCGTTAAGCACAACACTGTTGATGGTACATGGGAGAACGGTACATCTGCATTCGAAAAGCGTGGTGTAGAAGCATTCGTTCCGGTATGGAATGTTGAGAACTGTATCCAGTGTAACAAGTGTTCATTCGTTTGTCCTCACGCAGCTATCCGTCCGTTCGTTCTTACTGACGACGAGCTTGCCGGCATCGAAGGATTGGAGACACAGGAAATCAAGGCACCAGCAACACTTAAGGGCATGCACTTCCGCATTGAGACTTCTGTACTCGACTGTCTGGGTTGCGGCAACTGTGCCGATGTTTGTCCGGGCAAGAAGAACAAGGAGACCGGCGAACTTGAGAAGGCTCTCAAGATGGTTCCGTTCAACGTTGATGCTGAAGACATGCAGAAGGAAGCACAGAACTGGGAGTACCTCGTTCACAACGTAGCTTCTAAGCAGGATCTCGTGGACATCAAGCAGAGTCCGAAGAACTCACAGCTCGCTCAGCCTCTGTTCGAATTCTCAGGCGCTTGCTCTGGTTGTGGTGAGACTCCTTACGTTAAGCTCATCTCACAGCTCTTCGGCGACCGTCAGATGATTGCCAACGCAACAGGTTGTTCTTCAATCTACTCTGCTTCTATTCCTTCTACACCTTACACAAAGAACGCTAAGGGTCAGGGTCCTGCATTCGACAACTCTCTGTTCGAGGACTTCTGCGAGTTCGGTCTTGGTATGGTTCTTGGCAACAAGAAGATGAAGGAGCGCATCTGCCACCTCCTCGAAGAGGCTAAGGCTGATGAGCATGTTCCTGCAGAGTTTGTAGCTGCTGCCGACAAGTGGATGGCTAACATGAACGATTCTGAGGGTTCTAAGGAAGCTGCTGCCGAGCTTAAGCCGCTCATCGCTGCTGGTGCAGAGAAGGGTTGCCCGGTTTGCGCAGAACTGAAGACTCTCGATCACTACCTCGTAAAGCGCAGCCAGTGGATTATCGGTGGCGACGGTGCTTCTTACGATATCGGTTACGGTGGTCTCGACCATGTTCTCGCTTCCGGCGAAGATGTGAACATCCTCGTACTCGATACTGAGGTTTACTCTAACACTGGTGGTCAGTCGTCTAAATCTACTCCGCTCGGTGCTATCGCACAGTTCGCTGCCCAGGGTAAGCGCATCCGCAAGAAGGACCTCGGTTTGATGCAGACAACATACGGCTACATCTACGTAGCACAGATTGCTATGGGCGCTGACAACGCACAGACATTGAAGGCTATCCGCGAGGCTGAGGCTTATCCAGGTCCGTCACTCATCATCGCATACGCTCCATGTATCAACCACGGTTTGAAGCGTAAGGGCGGTATGGGTCGCTCACAGAACGAGGAGAAACTCGCTGTTGATTGCGGTTACTGGCACTTGTGGCGTTTCAACCCGCAGTTGGCTGACGAGGGCAAGAACCCGTTCACACTCGACTCTAAGGCTCCGAAGTGGGAAGACTTCCGCGACTTCCTCCTTGGTGAGGTTCGTTATCTGTCTGTACAGAAGGCATTCCCGAAGGAGGCCGACGAACTCTTCAGCCAGGCAGAGAAGATGGCTAAGCTCCGCTACCAGACTTACGTTCGTAAGAGCCAGGAGGACTGGAGCGAGCAGATCTAATCTGAATTACTCATAAACAGTTGAGCCTTCGCGCTCAACCATATACCCACAAAGACAGTTTTTGGTTCTTTTAAAGCAACCAGAAACTGTCTTTTTTATTTAATCCAAATCGGTCATTAGAGATTTTTCACAAAAATCGGAGAGATAGCTCTATTTTTGTTTACGCAACCCTATTTTGTTTACGCAAATAGTCTCCAGAGTAATAGTATATGGGCATACGGGGCGACTATCATTCATGCTGCAATTCCACAAACAACCGAAAAACTATAGTAGAAAGCATATAAAAATATCGCACCTTTTATATCAGAAAGCATGTGATTTGCAAACAATGTTGTATTTTGCATTCGAAATAATATAATTTATATGGAAAAGACAAAGTTATCGATGATGATGGTAAAGAACTTGCGCAAGGAATACCCGAAAATTCTTTGGAACGAAGGATGTGCCCTTGCTGGAATACAAACATGAAGAACTCGACCAATTAGCTGAGCCGGTAATTCGTGCTCAAACATCTCTGACAGGCGTTCAACCCAAATTGTCTCTGAACCTCGACAAACACGATGGCTGTAGCCGACTTACTATCGTAGGACTTTGGGGAGATTATATCTCAAGCCACAAACAGAAAGTTACGAGCGGTTGCCCGAAAATGAGGACTTAACGATGCACCTTGCGGAAGCCGCAAAGATTAGTGTGGTGCCTCATAGCCTTATTCGTTTGGCTGATGGAAAACTAAAGGATGAGTCGGCAAAGTATCGTCTATAAATGGGACCATAACGAATTAAGTTATTGACTAATGATTTCCATGACCAAAGGATATAGCCGGATTAGGTGTGGTATAGTTATAAAATCAAGGCTATATGTTTGATTTTTACAAATCAATGTTTTCCTTTGACTGGCATAATGAAAGGTGCTCTTTAGAATGTAAGCTATTTTTTGACTACTCGAATCAAATAAATTACTTTGATTTAACAAAGGAAAAGTATTATTTGGGATTTGAAACATAGATATAACCATGAGCAAGTTTAGATAAAATTTCCGAATTATTGCTGTTCGGTAAAACTCAAAAGAAAAATGCAGTTTCAGATACATTTTAGCAAAAATTAAAGAAAATCGCACTTTACATAGCAAATTATCGACATTTTTTGCGGTTATTCGGATAATAAGGTGTATCTTTGCCATGTCTTTACCCACGCCGTGCCGCCATAAGAGGCGAGGCTTTTGAGCCAAACCTGAAGATGGCGGGCATCTGGCGTAAGTCACGATAATGGGTGGGACACTACATAATGTAAAAGCGTCATCGATGCATTGTTCTGGGCATGTTGAAACCTAGGAAATTTCAAATTAGAGTTCAGGAACAAATGTCAGAAGTGGATGCTTACGGGTATGGCACAACTATATCCCGGGGTGTGTAGTGAGGGTAAACTATATCCTCATGCACACTTTTCCCCGGAGATAAGTGTATCTATATCGGCGTGGGTATAAACTCTGTCTCGTTCAACTCTAAAGGTTTTCCTAGGACCTCAACAAGCGGATGAGCAGAAGTGGATACCCGCGTTTTTCTTTTTGTAGCTAACCTTAAACTTAATGTCAAATCACCTTATTGGGTATCTGTAGGTGAATATTATGGGTCAGCGGATTAAGTAACACGAAACATAATCAAATTAAAGATAAGACTATGAATAAAAGTAAATGCTTACTAATGCGATTAGCTTTGATAATAGGCTTTATCGCACAATGTGCCTTGCTGCAAGCGAGCACTTTGATTGACGGGTTGTACTACGACTTGGACATGGCCACGCGTACTGCAACGGTGACTTACGAGAAGGAGGGGACGGGCAACTATGCCTCACTTCCTGCTAATGTCAAGATTCCAAAGAGTGTAGAATATAATGGCGTAACTTATTCTGTGACTAAGGTCGCAAATAGAGCTTTCGCCAATTGTAACTCTTTGGAGTCAATAAGCATTCCTGGTACGGTTTTACAAATAGGAGATACATATTATAGTGATAGCTATGACTATGGGGGCTATTTACCATTCTATAATTGTACAGCGCTTAAAAGCGTCATATTTGAAGATGGAGAACAAGGAATTGTCTTAGGAGCAGCGTATAATCATCGTGACTCAAAATATTGTAGAGGTTTGTTCTCATATTGCCCTTTGGAAGAAGTCTATATCGGGCGTAATATTTCGTATCAAAATCACTCTGATGATGATACTTTTGAAAATGCCCCTAACTATTATGGCTATTCCGCTTTCTATAATCAAACTAAGTTGGCGAAGGCAGTAATATCTTCGTCTGTAACAGAGATTCCTAAATTTTTATTTTGTAGATGTAGCGCGCTTAGCGATGTTGATATTCAAGGACAGTTAGTCAAGATACCGAGGTATTCTTTTTCAGGATGTAACATTTCTGCACTGACATTACCTGGCTTCGTAGAAGACATCGGCGAGTATGCCTTTAATAGTAATACTGCTATGAAATCTGCCGTATTAGGCAATAATGTCAAATCCATAGGAAACTATGCCTTTAGGGGCTGCAGCAACCTTGCGAATTTAGATTTAGGAAACTCATTGGTTACTATTGGTGATTATGCTTTTGAGTCAATAGGACGTAATGTCAATACCGGATTAAATGTTGTATTCCCAAATACACTTTCTACAATTGGGGAATATGCATTTAAAGAAAGCGGCATGTCCTCCATCACTATTCCAAACAGCGTGACAAAGATAGGCAAATCTTGCTTTATCAATAATACCAAGCTGGAAAAGATTACAATTGGCAATGGCTGTAGCGAACTGCCCGAAGAAATATTTAGCGGCTGTTCGGCTTTGATTTCTGTGGTTTTAAATGACGGGCTTGAGAAAATTTCCTATAAAGCTTTCTACGGATGTAAATCTTTGGAGTCAATAAGCATTCCTTCGACGGTTTTGCAAATAGGGGGTACGACATTCAACGAGTGTAGTTCACTTAAAAATGTCAGATTTGAAGATGGCGAAAACGGACTTGTCTTGGGATCATACTGCCACGAATACAGTAAATACAATAATAATAATGGAAATTATTATGTTGTACGGGATTATCGTGGATTGTTCTCATATTGTCCTTTGGAAGAAGTCTATATCGGGCGTAATATTTCATATCAAAACCACTCTGATGATGATACTTTTGAGAAATATCCAAAAAATTATGGCTATTCCGCGTTCTATAATCAACCAAAGTTGACGAAAGTAACCATTTCTCCAGCCGTAACAGAAATACCAGCCTACCTGTTCTACAAGAATGCATCTTTAACTATGACCTCTCTTCCTAAAGTGAAGAAAATCGGAGAATCAGCTTTTCAAGGATGTTCTAAATTGACAACATTGAACCTTGGAGAGGATTTGCAAGTAGTCGGCAGTGACGCTTTCAATGGTTGTAAGAATGTTACCAAATTGACATTCCCAGATGCAACAACAACTATTGGTTCCAGAGCTTTCCAAGATTGCTCCAGCGTAACGGAGGTAACGGTTGGCAAGGGACTGAAATCCATCGGTGCCAATGCGTTCCTTAATTGCAAGTCGTTTACTGCTTTGCTTCTGCCTAATGGTTTCACGACAATGGGTGAGAGTGCTTTTGAAGGTTGTATCAAACTGACTGTTGCAAAATTGGGAAAATCCTTGACAGCAGTGCCAGCACGGGCCTTCAAGGATTGCATTGCCCTTTCTGAGATGAGAGTGCCAGCTACGGTAAAGTCCATTGGCGATGAAGCATTTTATAACGACTATTCCCTTGCCGTGGTGTCTATGCAAGAAGGCTTGGAAAAAATCGGAAAAGGAGTATTCTATAACAACAGAGGCATTCTTGAGTTTTCAATTCCTGGAACAGTAACTTCCATCGGACAGAACTGTTTCTATGGTTGTTCCAATACCAGCGTCATGGCCTTTGAAGACGGTGAGGGTGTACTGACGATAGATACTAAAAACACCCGTAGTGCAAAGACAGATGCTTTAGATAATTACAGTTATAAAAATAGAAAATTTGATTATTTCTATGATTGCCCGATAGAATATTTGTATCTTGGACGAGATTTGAAATACGATTATTCTGATGGAACAGACATTTATGACTTGGTTGACAACAAGTGGAAACAAGTGAATCGTGCTTCTGCTCCTTTTGCTAACAGCACAACTCTGGAAGAAGTTGAAATAGGCCCCGAGGTCACATTTGTTTACAAACATCTTTGTGAAAATTGCGACAAGTTGACTTCTATGGCTTTCCCTGCTGGCATACAAAGTATTTACGATTATGCCTTTGCAAATTGCGACAATTTGGTTTCTACGGTCTTTTCTGTTGGCTTACAAGGTATTTACACGTCTGCCTTTGCAAATTGTCCCAAATTAGCCTCAACAACTTTTGAGGAGAGCTCGGAGCATACACTTAGCATATACGAATCTGCTTTTGAGGATTGTGTGTCTTTGGAAAATGTTACATTTCCAGGACAGCTTTCTGTTTTAGGCCGTTCCGCTTATTCAGGGTGTGAAAAGCTGAAAAGTGTGATATTCAATAAGAATGAACAATATAAGCCGTCTCTGACAATCGGTAATTATACCTTCGACAAATGCTATTTGATCAAAGAATTGGCATTCCCCGGCAGATTGGAATCTATTGGCAACTATACTTTTGCATCATGCGTCAATCTCACGAATGTTTCATTTGAGGATGCCAATACTGCCGTGAAATTAGGTTATGGCGCATCAACAGATTACAAATCGAATTATTCCGAGACACTCCCTTTGTTTGGAAACAGCAATCTGACTTCCCTTTATATGGGAAGGAACATAGATTATGAGACTGCTGGAGGAAATGGATATTCGCCATTTTACAATCAGCAAAACCTCACAGATGTGAAATTCTCGCAAGCAGGGACGGTCACTTATTGTAAGGACAATCTGCTTTATAAAGTAAGCAACTGTAAAACGCTTATTCTGCCTGAGAGCCTGACCTCTATCGGTAGCCAGACTTTCCGCGGAATGAGCACATTGGGAAGCATCGCCATACCTAATGCTGTTACGACAATAGGAACATACGCCTTTGCGGATGATTCAGAACTTGAAAGTGCAAAACTTTCCACCTCCTGCGCTTGGCTGAAAGAGGGTCTGTTCTCAAAGTGCGAAAAGTTGCAGGCAATAACAATTCCAACGGTTGTGACAAAGATGGATACGCAGATGTTTACGAATTGCAAGGCGTTGAAGAACGTTACCTTCGAGGATGGAACAGACCTGATAGAGATGGCGTATGGCTCTTCAAACAATGGATGTGGACTTTTCCGTGATTGTCCTGTGGAAACTCTCTATCTGGGACGTTGGCTGTCTTACAATACAGATGCATCATACCGCTCCCCGTTCTATTCCATTGCAGAACTCAAGAACCTGACTCTGGGCAAGGATCTGAAGGTGGTGGACAAGTATATGTTCTCCTACTGCACAGGACTGGAGAATTTATATATTCCAGACAATATCACTTCCATCAATATGTGGGGTTTCCGTGGCTGTACATCATTGAAGTCTGTACGATTCAGCGAAGCTCTCAGTCAGATATCAGACTATGGATTCTCTGGATGTACTTCTCTTGACAACGTGGCACTCCCTGCAAGCATGACAAGTATCGCCGACAACAGCTTCTCAGGATGTACTTCTTTGAGAAAACTTGATTTAGGAACTTCTCTGAGGATTATCGGTCCGTCAGCATTCCAGAATTGTACGGCATTGGAAGGAATTGAAATGCCGGAAACCTTGGAAGGTCTGGGAGTAGAGTCTTTTTCAGGCTGCACATCCCTCCCCTATGTGGAAGTAAAGGGTGGAATTTCGTCGGTAGGCAAGCAGTCATTCCAGGGCTGTACAGGATTGACATGGATTTCGCTCAGCGAGAATGTTTCGTCATTAGGCGAGAACTCGTTTGACGGATGTACCAATATAAAGTATGTAAAGTCATACGCAACCTCACCTATTCCTGCGGGACTGGCAAACTTCCCAGAGGATGTGGTGGCTAACGGTACTTTATTCGTGCCGGCAAGCTATGTGGGCAGGTACAAAAGGTCTGCCACATGGAAGGACTGGGGCAATATCAAGGCTATAGCAGAAGGTGTATTCCTGAGTACTGTTACCCTGAACCAGGAAGACGCCCACTTAGAGGCAGGTGAAACCCTCACGCTTGAAGCAACCGTCGGTCCGGACGATGCAATCAACAAGAAAGTGGATTGGAAGTCGGATGATGAGGCTGTAGCAACGGTATCAGCAGAAGGTGTAGTAACCGCTCATGCTGTCGGACAAACAACAATCCGTGCAATCGCCAATGACGGTGGCGGAGCCAAGGCTACCTGTACAATTACCGTTGACCCGACAAAGGTCGCTTCGATAGCATTGAGTTCAGAGTCTTTGGAAATCAGAAAGAACCGTCAGGCACAGCTCTCGGCTACAGTCGCTCCTGCCAATGCGACCGACACCCGCTTCGTATGGTCTTCAACTAATGAAGCTGTTGCCACGGTCTCAGAAGAAGGTGTTGTTTCGGCGATAGCTCCTGGTGATGCCGTCATCAAGGCTGCATCACAGGATGGCAGTAAGGTTGAGGCTTCCTGTCAGGTGAAAGTCCTGCCGGTATTGAGGGGCGACTCCAATGACGATGATGAAGTCAATGTCGTGGATGCCGTAAATACCATCAATTACATATTGAATAAGGTAACTGGCAAGTTCTCGTTTGAGGCAGCCGATGTAAACAATGATGGCAGGATCTCGGTTTCTGATGTCTCTGGCACTGCGACTATTGTCATGCAACAGAGTCTGGAAACAAAGTCCGATGTCGCTATGGTTAAAGCAAGGATAGACTTGAACGCTCCTGCTGCCGATTGTCTCGTTCTCTCTCAGAACGGTCGGAAGAATATTGATGTATCGTTGGACAACAACGGTCTTTATTCTGCGATGCAAACAGATATAGTCCTGCCGAATAATGTAAGCGAGATAACTGTGGATTTGAATGACGCCGTCTCGGCAACCCACCTGCTGACTTATGCCAAAATGAATGCACATACATGGAGAGTGATGGTTTATTCTTTGAGCAACACTTCGTTCATTGAAGGCAATTCCATCTTCACCTTGTCATCCGATAAGGCTATGAATGCAGCCGACATTCAAATTCATAATACGATTGTTTCAGATGCAGAAGCCACCGGCTACCGACCGGCCTTCCGTGTGGCAGACCCCACTTCTGTCTCATCTGTCGATGCTGGCAACTCTCCTGTGCAAGTCGTTTCCGGCGGTATCGTCATCCGCGGCAGTATAGACACACCGGTTTGTGTATATACAGTGTCCGGCATTCTCGTCAAGTCGTTCAGTCTTGCTTCCGAAGAGGTTAAAATAGAATTGCCAAACGGCGTTTATCTTGTAAATATGAACAACCGCATAACAAAGACGACGGTAAAATTATTAAGTTATGAACAGATTTAAAAATCTCTATTTCATTTTGCTGCTCATGCTGTTGGCTCAGCCAACAGCATTGAGGGCGGATGATGTGTTTTACATCTCCCCTTTCAACATCACTCCGGGGGACACCAGGACGATGTCAATCATTCTGGACAACGACCAGATTGTCCGTGGTTTCCAAACCGACATCATCATGCCGGATGGATTGAGTTTGATCAAGGACAGCAGTGGCAGTTTCGCCTTTTCTCTTACGGGCAGGGCACCGGCTTTCTCAGTCAGTTCCAATGAGATAAGCGATGGTATCGTTAGAGTGTTGGGATACTCTCTCATGAGTGCCAATATCGAAGTTGGAAAAGGAGCGTTGCTTCAAGTGCAGATTGAGGCTTCACAGGGTTTTACCGGTGGATATGTTCAACTGAAAAACACTATCTTGGCTGACAAGAATGACCAAGATGTGATGTTGTCAGATTCACAGGCGCTTGTGGGTACCAAGGCGCAGAATACGGTTTCTGTTGTCGGCGGTGAGATACAACCTGGCGAAGGAAGTTCATTCCCTCTTGAGCTTTACAACGAGAGTATGATGACAGCATGTCAGTTTGATGTGGTACTGCCGTCAGGCCTGTCTCTGGATTTGGAGAAAAGCCGGAAGACAGAACGATGGAGCAGTACCCATCAGTTGATAAGCAATGACTTTGGCAATGGTCGAGTACGCATAATGCTCCTGTCTTCCAACAATAAACCGTTTATCGGAAATGCCGGTGCCATTTGGAACTTATGGATAAATGCCGGCAATGGAGTATCGGGCAACCAAAATGTAAGGTTGGAAAATATTATCTTTTCTGACACTAAAGCCCGCACTTACCGTTTTTCTCCTATTTCTTTCTCCATAGAAGTGCCATCTCCTTCCATCTCTTTAAATGAGGATGACAATGACATCGTGGTTTATGAAAACGCAAACAAGAATGTAAATGTAAATGTAGCACGTACCATGATTGCCGATGGAGGCTGGTACACTCTTTGTCTGCCGTTTGACATTGACGACATTTCCACCACCCCATTAAAAGGTGCTGAAGTTCGTCAGTATAAATCAATGGCCGGTTCTGTTATGAATTTTGAGGCAACGACATCATTGAAAGCAATGCATGCTTATTTGGTTAAGCCAACCTCCGACATAGTGAATCCGCAATTTAAGAATGTTACCATTGATCCTGATGGCGATGGAATAGTGGATGGCACTGACGGTTATGAGTTTGTTGGAATTTATACCAAACGTAATCTTGTAACTGACGGTACGAATCTTTTCCTCGGTGTAGAAAATAAGTTCTATGTTCCTACAGAATACGACAGGACGATAAAGGCTCTTCGCGGTTTCTTCATTGCTCCATCTGCTGGTTCAGGAACAAAGATGCAGATCTGTATTGACGATGAGACAACAAATATCCATACTTTGACGAACGGGAAAATCTTAACCGGTAAGGTTTATAATCTCAACGGACAGTGTGTAGGCAATGGCATGAACACAATGCAAAAAGGGGTATATATAGTGAATGGAAGAAAATATATAGTAAAATAATAAAAGTAGAAGACATGAAGAAATATATAAAACCAAGCATATTGACTTTGGAGGCAGAGGCATCAACCTTAATGAGTGGCTCTATATCAGACAACGGAAACAGTGGCGATTTTTATAATCCAGGAACGGCTGGTGCAAGTAGTGCACGCGTCAAACGTCGTAAGATAGATTCCCCTTGGGATTATACATGGGACTCTGACAACGGCAGTGACGATGAGTAAACGATGCTCTCGTCATCATAATCCTGAATCTATCATTAGTGTCCCGTTAAAATCGGGACCAGTTAAATATTAATCAAATAACCCCGGA
>OLGE01000675.1_pt1 | contig 38708 bp, 26 predicted proteins | sample 1605151 | NCBI WGS metagenome assembly OLGE01 (sample SAMEA3888912, study PRJEB22519) | human gut metagenome | biome: human gut; feature: human-associated habitat; material: faeces | place: Denmark | collected 2010
TCACAAGCTCTACAACTCAATGTGTCCCGCGAGTCAGCTTTGATATAATATCATCCCGGCACACATATGTCAACGGATTTACTGCAATTAATTAAAGTAGTAAAACTATCTTAAAAAGCACAAATTTTCTAAATTGTCTGTTTATTATATGCAATTCTCACAATTACTATCTGACAGCCTCTATTGCTTCCTTGATATTTGCCACACCGACAATCTCAATTCCACTAATATGCGACACTCCTGCAAGACACACTTTGGGAACAATACACTTTTTAAAGCCAAGCTTCTTTGCCTCAGCCACACGTTGCTCGGACATGGTAACTCCGCGCACCTCTCCGCTTAAGCCCACCTCTCCAAAGCATATGGTATCCTCACGCACTATAATATCCTTTTTGCTTGATGCGATTGCAAGCACTATCCCAAGGTCTATCGCCGGTTCGTTCATCCTTATACCGCCTGCTATATTCACATAAGCGTCACAGTCTGACAGTGACAGGTTGGCTCTTTTTTCAAGGACCGCCATGAGTAGATTTACTTTATTATAATCTGTACCATTTGCTGTACGCCTTGGATTATTAAAAAAGCTGTGACATACAAGAGCCTGTATCTCGAGAAGTATCGGACGGCTTCCCTCTATGGAACATGTGACAATTGATCCTGATGCTCCCTCGGGCTTACCGCTAAGCATATACTCCGACGGATTTTCCACCTCAACAAGTCCCTCCGCCTTCATTTCAAATACGCCTATCTCATTGGTCGAACCAAATCTGTTCTTAACACCTCTAAGTATCCTGTACGACTCATACCTGTCACCCTCAAAATAAAGCACAGTATCAACCATATGCTCTAACGTCCTCGGCCCCGCAACCGCACCATCCTTTGTCACATGTCCTACTATAAAAACAGAAATACCCAGAGTCTTTGCAAGCTGCATAAGCACTCCGGTTGTCTCCCTGACCTGTGAGACACTGCCCGGTGCCGACGCTATCTCCTCATTGTACATAGTCTGGATGGAATCTATTACAACAACCTCCGGTTTTTTTCGTTGAATCACGTCCTTTGCTATATCAAGACTTGTCTCACATAAAAGCTCCAGTGAATCCGTAAAATCACCAAGTCTGTCGGCACGCATCTTTATCTGATGCAGGGATTCCTCACCTGACACATAAAGTAATGGCACCTTTTTTTGTGAAAGTTCCCTGCATACCTGAAGTAGAAGCGTGGATTTTCCTATACCCGGATCCCCTCCCACAAGCACAAGTGACCCCCTCACAATTCCTCCACCAAGTACTCTGTCAAACTCGGCTATACCTGTCACTATACGCTCCTCTTTCTCGCTTTTTACTGCCGAAAGAGGCAGAACCTGTGACGCCTTTGATTCTTTTTTTACTTTTCCCGACGAGCTTATCGACTTTTTATCTACGGTCTCCTCTACAAATGTATTCCATTCCTTACAGGCCGGGCACTGTCCCATCCATTTTGCCGATTCATAACCACATTCCTGGCAGAAAAATACAGAGGTCTTTCCTTTTGCCATATTGTTCTCCTTTATAAAAATACAAAAAGCCCGGCTTTCACCGGGCTAAAAATATGCTCTATTTTCTTGATACTTTGATATCGACTGAATCAACACCCTCAAGCTCTACGCTTAAGCTGAGCTTGCCGCCGAGATTTGTCTTCATAGTACCTGCAACAGCTCCAGCTATATCAATTTCGTACTCTGTCTCCTCTTCAAGGCCAAGAGTAATCTGAGCATCCTCAGGTCCCTCCACAGTAAATGTCACTGTATCAGCAGTCTCCTCGAAATCCATAACCGCTGTTCCCGGAACAGACTCGTATACAAAGAGTCCGTTTCTTTCGAGCTTTGTAATCTCCCTAAAGGTCTTTACCTTGTAGATATCTCCATCCTTCTCAAAATTGTCAAGCTTTGCCTTTGCAGCCAATGTATAATCTCCGAAGCTGAGCTTTCCGTTTTCCTCAGTACGGATTAATTCACTTATTACAGCCATTTTTATCCTCCCGTAGCTATATTGATATATTAATTATAAATCCAATTCTACTCAACAGTCAATGAAATTTGTTTGTTTTTCGTAGAAATTATTACCTTATTGCCGCGCTTAATTTTGCCGGTAATAATATCCTCTGACATACGGTCTTCAATCTCCTCCTGAAGTTTTCGTTTAAGAGGTCTTGCGCCATATTTTCTGTCATAGGCTTTGTCCACGATAAAGGATTTTGCACTGTCGCGCACTGTGAGCTCTATATCAAGCTGTTCTTTACAGCGTTTCTTAAGCTCCTTTACAAGAAGTGTCACTATATGCTTCATGTCATCCTTGTTGAGAGCTCTAAATACAATAGTCTCGTCGATTCGGTTCAAAAACTCAGGTTTAAATATACGGCGTACCTCCTCCATGACACTGTTCTTCATACGCTCGTGATCCTGCTTTTCATCCTCACCAGCGCCAAAGCCAAGGCGCTTTGGTTCTATAATAGAAGAAGCTCCTGCATTTGATGTCATGATGATTATTGTATTCTTGAAATCAACCGTGCGCCCCTGTGAATCAGTGATTCTACCATCATCAAGCACCTGTAAAAGTATATTGAACACATCAGGATGTGCTTTTTCTATCTCATCAAACAGTATAACAGAAAAAGGATTGCGTCTGACCTTCTCTGAGAGCTGTCCACCCTCCTCATGGCCCACATATCCCGGTGGTGAACCAATCATCTTTGAAACACTATGCTTTTCCATGTACTCTGACATGTCAACACGTATCATGGCATCTTCTTTGCCAAAGACAGCCTCAGCAAGCGCCTTTGACACCTCCGTCTTACCTACTCCTGTCGGTCCCAAAAACAGGAATGAGCCAATCGGCTTCTTAGGATCCTTTAAACCAACACGGCCTCGTCTGACTGCCTTTGCGACAGCAGAAACAGCCTCCTCCTGTCCTATTACACGCTTGTGAAGTATCTGTTCAAGCTTTGCAAGTCGTCCTGCCTCTGACTCTGTAAGCTTATTTACAGGTATTTTGGTCCATCCCGATACTACATCCGCTATCTCATTTTCGCCGACTACAGGCTGGTTTTTGGCTCCTGTGCGACGGTTCTTTCTCATAAGCTTCTGCTGTTTATTTTCAAGTACTTCCTTTTCTGACATAAGCGCGCCGGCAGCTGCGAGATCTCCTTTCGACAAAGCATTTTCCACCCGATTCTGCATATCTGTTATCTCTTTTTTCAGAGCAAGCAGCTCGTCAGATGATGTCAGATTCTTAAGCCTTATCCTGGCTGCCGCTTCATCCATCAGGTCTATCGCCTTATCAGGTAAAAATCTGTCATTTATATATCGTGCAGAAAGGTTTACTGCTGCTTTCACACCCTCATCTGTTATGATGACACCATGATGCTTTTCATAGATTCCCTTTAATCCTGTGAGTATCTCTATTGTCTCATCCACACCCGGCTCCTCAACCATCACCGGCTGGAAACGGCGCTCAAGCGCAGCATCCTTTTCCACGTATTTGCGGTACTCTTCTATGGTAGTGGCGCCGATTACCTGTACCTCGCCTCTGGCAAGCGCAGGCTTTAATATGTTAGATGCATCTAACGAGCCTTCTGCTCCTCCTGCACCTATTATAGTGTGAAGCTCATCAATGAAAAGCAGTACATTTTTGGCATTTGAAACCTCGCTTATCACCTTCTTGATACGCTCCTCAAACTCACCACGATACTTTGATTTGGCTACAAGCCCGGACATATCAAGGGAAACCAGTCTCTTTCCCAAAAGAATATCCGGAACATTGCCACTGACTATATCCTGTGCAAGTCCTTCTACTATAGCGGTCTTGCCCACTCCCGGCTCTCCAATCAGACATGGATTGTTTTTGCCACGGCGGCAAAGTATCTGGATAACGCGCTCCATCTCCTTTTTTCTGCCTATAACAGGGTCAAGAAGCCCTGCCTCTGCCATATCTGTCAAATCTCTGGAATACTGATCTAATACAGGAGTCGCAGAATTGTATGATGTACTGTAGCTTTTCATCAGATCCCTGTATGCAGACGGATCCTCACCCATCGCACCAAGAATATCTATAAACATCTTCTGACTGTTAACACCCATGGTGTTTAAAAGTCTTGCAGCTGCACAGTCTCCCTGCAGTACTATAGCCATCAGCAAGTGTTCTGTACCTATCTCATTGCACTCAAATCTATCGGCTTCCTCCGATGCACGCTCCAATACTCTCTGTGTCCTTGGTGAATAGCCATCCCTGTCCATCACTTCGATGTTATCCCCCGGTGAAATCAGGTCTTCAATCATCGAAATAAGCTTATCATATTCCACATTGCAGGCTGTTAGAACCTCAGCTGCCACACCGGTGCCCTCTTTTATAAGGCCAGCCAGTATGTGCTCTGTTCCAACATAGCTGTAATTCATTTTCTTTGATATACGTGCAGCCAAATCTATTGCTTTTTTAGCCTTACTTGTATATGGTTTCAAGTCATATCCTCCAGTCATATTCACTAATTTAAGTCGATGAACTGCAAATCATCATCCTCGCTGTCATCTTCATTATCATCCTTTGCACTGATGTCTATAGTCTCAGACGGCTTATTTCCATCATTGACAAAGCCATCAAGTGCCATTTGAACCTGATTCTTCAAGGTATCATCATCAGCATCGTTTTCTGTGTCAGAAACGTTTTCCTGCCTTGAATCGTCTTTTAAATCAAACTCAGAGTTTTCATTCTCAACAGCTTTCTTAGAATCAGGTGTAATTTCTACGGTTCTTCCGACATAGGATGCATTTGATATATTTTCATCCGTAGCCATCTTTTGCTCATCTGCAGCACCTTCCGCTGTTTCTTCTGCGACTTCATCTGCCGGCTCTTCTACAGCTTCATCTGCTGTTTCTTCTGCGGCTTCACCTGCCGACTCTTCTGCAGCTTCTTCTGCCACTTCATCTAACGACTCTTCTGTAACCTCTCCTTCCGGCTCATCTGCTATCTCGTCCGCAGTTTCATCAGTTGTTTCTTCCAAAGCTTCATTTGATACATCTTCTGCTGCATCATCTACATCATCATCGTCATCATGATAGTCCATTGCCTTATATTTTCTGTTTTTCACAGCTGATACAATAAGCAACAGTAACAGAATAATGATAATAAGAACCAGTATTGCAGCTAAAACAAGATATTTATTGGCAATTCCCGGAACAAGCTCACTCTTTACCGCATCGTTTTCCTCCTGTGCCACTGTAGGTGTGCTGAGCTCGGTCCTCATATATGTGCCATCTACGCTATCATATGTGTACCAGCCACTCTCACCATTGTCATTCATGGCATATACGAGGTAAAAATCCTTTGTCTGATCATCGGTTTTTTCGGCTTTGGTCTGGTAGGCTGTTGCCACACCCTTGCCTTCTATGGAGAGCGATATCTCATTATATCCCTCAGGCACATCATCCACCTTAGGCAGTAAAACCACTATAAAATGCAACTCTGAATTGATACGGACAAACTCATATGCTGCATTCTGTGCTGCATCATATACAAAAAGCCCATTGCCGCTTTCCGACTGTAAATACACAAGCGTGATATCACCAAAGGTGCCATGAAGGGTATTGTATTCAAGTCCGTCAATCACTGTCTTTGAGTGCTCAAAACCTTCAGGAACAACATCCTCCGGAATGTCATTTACCATAGTCCACTCTGTGCCATTTATATCGAATTTCTTCCAGTTATCCTGCTTATCTGCATTCTCCGGATCATCCTCGGCTCTTCTGGTAACAACTATATTGTATGTGCTTGTGCTGCCGTCCTCTGCTGTCACAACAACGCTGACCGTATTCTCTCCAACCTCAAGTGAATCATTGCCTGTGACGGATGTCACACTCGCCTTGGAATCAGCCGGATTTGCTGTAACCGCAAGGCTTGAACAGCTGTAATCTACTGTAGCTGTGTAATCCTTTGTCGCAGCAGAAAACTCAGGGGAAAGCGTACCTGCTGAGATAACAAGCGAACCAAGAGATGCGTTTGAGGATTTCTTTTCCCCTTTGTTTTCATTATCTTTATTTGCATTGCTGTCATTGCCGGTATTGCTGCCGGAATTGTCCTTGTTATCCTTGTTGCTGTTTGAATCGTTGTTTGATGAAGCACTTGTTACCGTCACCTTCGTGCTGGCACCGGTAATTACACCTCCGGCATCGTTGCCCTCTGCATCTCCTACAACTGTACAATATGCCTTTATAGTGCAGCTTCCTGCAGCCTTCGCCGTAAATGAAAATGACTGCGATGTGGGATATCCTGCGGCGTCACCAATATTGGCCACACCATCCCCCCCGTTACTCAATACTCCCTCATCAGAGCTTGAGATAACTACAGTGCCAAAATATCCGGACGGCATGGAAACAGTCACCTTAACTGTTTTTCCAACAGCTATAGAGCTTGAGCTGACACTGAGACCAAGTCCCTGCGCATATACATGCTCGGCAGGTGTGAAAACAAGCATCACCGCCACAACAAGTGATAATATACATCCAAATAATTTCTTCATATCTTTCCTCACATTTCTAATTCTGCGATATCTTTGATTTGCCCAGTATGTGTCTGTTCATGATTATCATATCAAGGGCATTTCCACCATCACGCTTTCTGTTAGCATCAGCTGCCTCCAGATAAGCACCTGTGAGTGTTCCCTTTCCTAAAATATGTCTGTTGAGCTTAATCATATCAAGAGCATTTACAGCACCATCACCATTGATATCTCCATATATAACAATATCGTATGTCTTTTTCAGATTACCTGAAGCATCATAAACAGCCACTTTATTGCCTGTTGCAATCTTTCCGCTGTTTTCTGAGCCTGAGCTTGTCAAAAGCTTTACAGTACCTGATGCTGATACTGCTATATTCTTCACAAAATCAGCTGCACCGGTTCCAGGCTCAATGCCTGTAATATAAGTACCTATACTGTATTTACCTGATGTTATGTTTACATCTGTATTATTTTGGTTATTATTGTTCTGATTATTATTGCCACCTGCATTATTTGCAGATGCCGCCTGCCTGTTTATATTGATAGTGTATGTTCTTGTATCACCGCTTTGCGACTTGCATTTTACCTTAATTGTATTATTTCCGACAGCAAGCGAATAGCTTCCTGTGCCTGAAACACCACTGTTTCCTGAAACTGCATCTGCCGAAACAGTCACTGAGCTTATGGCATTTGAAACAACTGCTGAATAGCTTGTTGTCGCTCCATTGAAGGCCGGTGTGAGTGTTACACCACTTATCGCAAGCGACTGCAGATAGTTATTGGTATCGCCAGCTTTATCGAAGCCCACTGCTGACGATGGCATATTGTTGTATACAGGTATTTTAAATACAAAAGCCTGATTCCTGTCTGAATATCCTTTAGCCAGACTCTGTCCCTCAGTAAGAGCCGCTGTGGCATTGCCCATGTACTGATGGAAATACAGCGAGCTTGTATTTACTACATTAAACTTCTCAAAATACAGTGTATTTTGACCCTTATTTATATAATTGCTGCCCACCTTTACAGCTCCGCCGCTTATGGACTTTACTCTTGTATTCCAGCCCTGCTTCTTGGCAAAAGACAGACCATTTTTATAAATCTTATCCTTCGTGTTTCCGGTTGCACTAAAATTAAAATAATTATAATATCCTTCGTATCCGGAATATGTACCCGAAATAAGAGGGCTCGTTCCCTTTTGTCCCTGCTCCTGCTTTATACGCGATGCTATATGGTATGCACTTACTCCACTGCTCTTTGCCACATCCATGAATGTGCTTGCATAATTGATTTTCTCACCATTGTTGGAATAGGTCTTTGTTCCCTCCATAAATGTGCCTTTTACTATGGACTTGACACCTTCAAGTGCCTCATTCGGACTGTATGCCAGACTCTGAAACTGAAAAATATTGGTCTCATCAAGAAAATTCCTTGGATCCATGAGATAAGCAATATAGGCACTGCTTGCTGACACCCATCCCGGTTCGTACTCAACCCACGTATTTGTTGACCAGTTATATGCTCCGGCAGCTGTGGATTTCTTGGCATTGTCTGCTGATTTGGATACCAGATTAAGTCCGTTTACACTTTCATTTTCAATCACCGTATCCCAATTCAAACCTGTATTTACAGCCTCAAATGTCCAGCTTGAATACTTATTGTGAAGAGCTGTAAGGTTTGGAATATAGCTGTCAGGAAAGCCTGCATTCTTCATAGCCGTGACAAAATCAGTATTGTCTCCGCTATTATTGTATGTCACCTTTATGTATGTACTGATAGTCCAGCCCGTAAATGCCTTGCCGTTTAAAGTACCCTTGACATTATACCAGACCACACCGTTTACCCTGGTCTCTCCAATTATGTCAACCTGATGGTTCCAGTTGAGTGAGACAACCTTGGTAGTTCCGGATGTGCCTGCTGCATTGCGGACATACACATTGCCACCTGTAATCGTACCTGTAGCATATGCTCCCGATGCGGTTGCAAGGGCAAGCTGTTCCTCATTATTCTGCTGTATGGCATCCGCATTGCCGGTGTCTGCTGAAGCATCCCCTGTCTGCGCATTGTCTGATGCAGCTGTGCCGGTACCTGCTGATACAAAATCAGACCTGATATAGCTTACACACTCCTCGTTATTTGCTGCCAGATTGTACTTTGCCTTGTACCACACCTTGCCGTCTGCACCTGTGGTCTGCTCAAGAATAGTAATATCCTTGCCGTTTGAAAGCTTGTGCTCCAGCTCATACTCTGTGCCCGGTCCGCTTCTCGCCGCTACCCAGTATCTCTCATCACACACAACCTTAGCCGCCTGATCCGCATAGACTGCTATGCTGCTGTATGGTGCCAGGTCACATGCGGCTAATGACAATGTTACGACAGAGGCTGCCAGAAATTTATTTATCTTTATCATCAAATCCCATCTTTCTTATGTGCATTGTTTACATTAATCCATTATCCATTTAATTATAATAGAATATGACCTTTGTATCAATGTATTCGGCAGAAATTTATTATTTTTTTATTAATGATATAAAAACTCCCTGAAACGTGCAGCTCATGCTTACGTTTCAGGGAGTTACCTGATTCATATTCTGCTTATTCTTACTGTCTCCTGTAGCTTTTCTAGCTGAACAGGGATTTTATCTTATCCCATAAATCCATGAAAAAGTTGCCAAGCTTTTCCCAGAAGCCCGGGTCATTTATCTTATCGCCAAGCTTTGATGCCCAGTCCTGTGCCTGGTTGATGACTGAATCCCAGTCGATATTGGCATCCTTTAGCTTCATTAAAAGAGATGTAAGCTTTGCAATATCATCATCAGAAAGCTTCAGGTCGTAATCCTTTGCAGCCTCCTTTATCGCATCCTTTATCTGGCTCTCATCCTTGAGCCTTCCATCGGCAAGCTGCTTCTTTAGGTCAGCAATCATTGCCTCGATATCCTGCGAATCGCCGTCAATGCTCTTGTTGAGCTCTCCTGTTGTGACAAGCTCATCCATCGCTGCGTCTGTCACCTTGTCGTCAAGCTTCTTGCCTGTCATCTCCTCGTATGCCTTTAGTGTGCCTACAAGTGCTGCCGTTCCGGAAATAGGGAAAGGTCCTGCGACTATGATTTTAGCATCAGCTATGCCTGCTGTGGCAAGCGCATTCTTGTACATTCCTACCGTACAGTAATTGATATTGTGTGTGGAAACACTAAGACCCGCACCCTTTTTATCCTCTGTAATGAGTACTGAGGAAAGTGACCTTGTGCCAATCTCGCTCTTGCTGATGTATGAATCGAGGTACTTGTGCTCCTCATCATTATTTACATAGACCACATCGTAATTGTCCAGATCAGTGAGCTCGATTCCCATAAATCCAAGCACTGTCGCTCTCTGATCCGGTGTGAGGTCTGCTCCAAGACTTAAGTATGGCTTATCATTATTGCTGATGGTCACCTTGTCGTTTGCCTCACTGCCGGCTGTCGTTGTGCTGTCTGCAGTACTGTCTGTGTTACTCTTATCAGCTGCGTCACTGCTGTCACCGCCTGATACATCAACGCCTGAAACTGTATCAGTCTGCGTAGCTGTCTCTGTTGCAAATACTGCCGGATTCATCGTAAACAGTGTAACCGCAGCAAGCACGCTACATACAATACTCTTTGCTTTTTTCTTTATTAATCTAATCATTTTTCCTCCAATCTACTGCTCTATATCATACGAAATTGTAAAGTTGCTTCCATCGAAGCTGACATCTGCCATGCTTCCGCATACCACAGGCATCATCGGCGACATATGACCTATATCCAGATCCATGATGATTGGCACATTAAACTCTCTAAGCAGTGATGAAAGCGCCTGTCTGTGGTCTATGCCAAACATTTCCTCTCCGAAGTGCGCCGGGCGTCCGATAAGAAAGCCCTTTACATTTGAAAACCATCCTGCATTTTTCATCTGCCACATAGCCCTTCTCATGCCCATCACATTAAGGTCACAGGCCTCAAGGAACCATATGATACCATCATCACTGTAGCGCTCATTAAATTCCCTTACATGGTCAAACGATGTGCCAAGCAGATTGATAAGACAATCCATGCAGCCACCAAGCAGCCTACCTCTCATGGTAATCCTGCTTTCCTTTGCCACCGCAGGAATAGAGCTGATACACGACTTTTCAGTCAGGTTGTAGCCCACAAACGGAGCATTCTCATCCTTTATCGATTCCTTCTCCCACATAGGGTAATTGGTAAATGAAAGTTTCCTGCCACAAAGCAGATCAAACGCATCGGTAAGTGACTCATGCCACACCTCCATGCCAAAGCTGCCCGCACACGGCCCGTAAATACCTGCTGTATCTGCAATAGTAGCCTCCAAAAATGTGAAATTCGTGTTGTCGGAATAGCCCATGTACCATTTCGGCTTTGACTGTTTCACGCGCTCAAAATCAATATAAGGCACTACCTCGCACATCAGCTCGCCACCACCACAGGATATAAGCACATCACTATCAGCAGAAGCATAGCTCTCGTTCAGCTCTTCTGCGCACTTCTTAGGTGTATTGCTGATACCTATGCCACTGTCGCACCTGCAGTTAGGTCCCTCTATCGTCTTATAACCCATGCTGTGAAACCTTTTAATGGCATTGTCAAAGGCACTCCTGTACGGCTCTGTTGTACAGCCCATCGAAGGCGCCACAAAGCCTATTGTTCCTCTATCCTTTAGAAATTCAGGGTATCTCATGTTTCTATCATCCTATCACTATTATTTACATATCTAAGCTTCTGTCTGAAGTAAAATATGTAGGATTTTATCATTTCTGTCAAGGTCATTTTACTGTCATAATTAAATGTCGTCGTGTACTGCACATGCTGTCTGTTGCACCAGTTGTATATATCATGCAGACTTATCGAATCAACATTCTTCATATTGTTCATAAACACCTTAACCTTTGAAAGCTCATCCTCACTGTCAATGTATAGATGAAAGATAGTATTCGGACATTCAATTATTATCTGCTGTTCTTCTATATTTTTCATCACTGTATCCTCTATTGAATAATGTATCCTGTGTGATTAAAAACATTATCGTCTGTCACACCGGGATGTGAGTAATAACAAAATATCGTAACCGTTCAGTACCTTCACAGCTAAAAAATATCACATAACCATAGTACTACACCGGCGTCACAAAATCCAGTCATTTTTGCCTGCCAATTCTTACTATTTTATTAAGAAAAACGGTAAATATTATACTCCCTCACAGTCAAATGCCGGAATGAAGCTGTCCTTTGCCACGTCACCCTCCTGTATAAATGCATTCGTGATTCCTATTTCGAGGGCATAGTCAACAAGCCTTTCATACTCTCTCCTTGTCACTGTGCGGTTTATCTCAGGATAATCCTTTAGTGCAATCGGCGTAAACTGGCTCATCATGCTTATATATACGTGATCATGATATGTATCATACAGGTACTTAAGTACAGCCTTTGCATCATTCACATGTCCCGGCAGTAGAAGCTGTCGCACAATAACTCCCTTTTGTATGAGTCCTGTCGCATCGTCAATCACGACATCCGGCTGCTGCCTGACCATCTCTGAAAGCGCCTGCTTTGCGACAGACGGATAATCTTTTGCCCTTGAATACCTTGCCGAAAGCGTACTGTCCATATATTTAAAATCCGGGAGATACACATCCACTATACCCTCAAGCAGCTTTAGCTCTGTCACATTTTCATATCCGCTCGTATTGTATATAATAGGAAGCTTCATGCCGCGGCTTTTTGCATCGTTTACCGCCCACACTATATCAGGGATATACTGCCCCGGTGTGACCAGATTGATATTATTTGCGCCTTTGTCAGCAAGTTCCATAAAGATATCACTCAGCCTCTCTTTACTGATCACCTTTCCCGCTTTTCCGTCAGAAATCTCCCTGTTCTGGCAGAACACGCAGTGCAGGCTGCAGCCTGAGAAAAAAACTGCCCCGCTTCCTCTTTTTCCTGATATGCACGGCTCCTCCCAGTAATGAAGCGCTGCTCGCGCCACCTTTATTTCAGATGAAACGCCACATACGCCTGTTTGTCCGGTGCTTCTGTTTATGCCACATTTTCTGGGACACAATAAGCAATTCTCGTATTTATTCATATTTTTCATTTTAACCCTTGCTAAAAATAATGTTTGATACTACAATCTATATGATTATGCGGTGCATATGCCATGCGCCTTTAGTAATCATTTTAAACTATACCATAACTATTCTTACAGCAGAGAATAGTTAAAATACACAATAAGGAGATTACAATGAATCAGTCAAACTGTATCGTCGCCCAGTCAGGCGGCCCAACTGTTGCAATCAACGCAAGCCTTGCAGGAGTCATCGCAGGAGTAAAAAGCTCTGAGAAATACGATATCTGCTATGGCGCCGTAAACGGAATACTCGGCATATTAAATGAGAATTATCTCAATCTGTCAGATATTTTTGCAGATGATGCTAATCTTGAAAAGCTTAAGACCACACCTGCCATGTATCTTGGCTCATGCCGCCACAAGCTCCCTGATTACAAGGATGATGATTCACCATATGTATACATCTTCCACCAATTCGATAAGCTTTCTATAAAAGCTTTCTTTTACATCGGTGGAAATGATTCGATGGATACCGTATTAAAGTTATCCGATTATGCAAAAAAAATCAACAGTGATGTGAAAATTATAGGGATTCCAAAGACCATCGACAATGACCTGTGCCTGACAGACCACACTCCGGGCTTTGGCTCTGCCGCCAAATATATCGCATCAAGCATGCTTGAGATAGCCCATGATACCTTTATCTATGCTGTTAAGAGTGTTACAATCGTTGAAATCATGGGACGTGACGCAGGATGGCTCACTGCCGCTTCCGCTCTCGCACGTAATGAGTACAATACAGCGCCTCAGTTCATCTATCTGCCTGAGGTGGATTTCGACAAGGACAAATTTGTTGCCGATATAAAAGAAGCCCTTACGCGCACTAACAATGTGATAGTTGCCGTATCCGAAGGAATACATGACGCAGACGGCTCATACATTACATCATCAAAGGCCGCATGTGACCAGTTCGGACACCAGCAGCTAAGCGGTGCCGGAAAAGCTCTTGAGTTCATCGTAAAGGAAAACATCGGTGTCAAGGTGCGCTCTGTAGAAGTAAATGTGCTCCAGCGCTGTGCCTCACACCTTGCCTCATTAACCGATATCGAGGAATCTTTTTCTCAGGGTAAAAAGGGTGTCACTATTGCAGCAGAGGGTGTGACCGCATCAATGGTATGCTTGAAGCGCATCTCAAATGATCCTTATCAGGTGGAATACACATATTCTGCTATCAAGGATATCGCAAACGAGGCCAAGTCTGTTCCAAGAGAGTGGATCAATGATGCGGGCAATGATGTGAAGCCTGAGCTTATCGAATACTTAAAACCACTTATTCAGGGAGAAACCTCTGTAGCCTACAAGAATGGTCTGCCTGACTATATGGATGTGTCACATCTTCACAAATGTAACTGATTTTAGCTGCCGCCTACACCCCGGTGTGGGCAGCACCAGCATATCTCCAAGGAGGTCGATTTACATGAAGAAAAAAGTGCTTATAACCTGCGCCGTTGTGCTTGGTGTGCTTTTGGCCGTTTATCTTGGCTTTGCCTTTTATTTTAGCAGCCACTATCTGTTCAACACAAAGATTAACTCTGTAAAATACGCAGGGAAAACCGCAAAAGAGGCATTAGAAAAAAATACAGCCCTAAGCCGCGACTATCTGCTCACAATCACTGACAGAAAAGGCAACAGCTTTTCACTTAAGGGACCTGATTTTTCCTATGAATATGTCTCAAACGGTGACGAGGAGCAAATCCTAAAAAGCCAGAATGCTTTTACATGGCCTGTCAGTCTCTTCAAAGCTCAAAACTATACTCTAAAGGGTTCGTCCAAATATGACGATGCCACTTTGGCGGAAAAGCTCAAGGCTCTTGATATTTTCAGTGATGACTACATTGAAAATCCGGAGGATGCCCATATCGAGATAAAAGACGGCGAATACAATGTGATTGAAGAGAAAAAAGGCTGCAAGCCGATATATGACAGCATCCTTGCCGAGGTAAAGGACGCCCTGGACAACGAGCTTCCAAAGCTTACCTTAAGTGATGACTGTTATGAAGCTCCAAAAATCACAAAGGAAAGCGATACAATCAAAAATGAAAAAGAGGCTCTCGACAAATACACTGCTTCAACCGTCACATACAAAATTGAAGGTGCCGATGAGAAGCTTGACTCAGCCAAAATCCTTGATATGCTAAGCATCTCAGATGACGGCAACGTGAACATAGATGATGCCAAGGTCACTAAATATGTCCAGCAGCTTGCTTCCAAGTATAACACCTTCGGCCGCAAACGCTCATTCAAGACATCGTCCGGTGACACTATTGAAATAGGTGGTGGTGACTACGGATGGGTAGTCAGCAAGAAAAAAGAGAAAGCCCAGCTCCTTTCAGATTTAGATGGAGGCAAGCCAGTGGAAAGAGAGCCTGTTTACGAGCAGACAGCACTCTACCGAGGCGCTGACGACATAGGTAATACATACATAGAGATTGACTACACAAAGCAGCACATGTGGTATTACAAGGATGGTGCTCTCCAGATGGAGTCTGATTTCGTATCAGGTAATCTCGCCCGTCAGAATGGCTCTGTAGACGGTGTATACAAGATTGTTTACAAGCAGAGAAATGCTACTCTTGTCGGCGAGGGATACTCTTCTCCTGTCAGCTATTTCATGCCGTTTGCCTACAATATAGGTATCCATGATGCCAGCTGGCGTGATACCTTCGGAGGAACAATTTACAAAACCTCCGGCTCACACGGATGTATCAATGTGCCGCCTGCTTTTGCAGAGCAGCTGTTCAACGCTGTGGATAAGGGCACTCCTGTTGTTGCCTACTACAGAGAGGCTGTCACTCTGACAAACAATGCTGCAAAGATGTCCAATGCATACTCGTATGTAGCTCCTGATGCTGCGCAATAAGTGTGAATTGCTTGGTATTTTTCAATAATACGGGAAGACGACCGGCGCACATACCGCGGGAGCGCATACATCCTCCCCCATTTCAGCCACAGCGTAAGGGGCGTAAGTCGCCGGAGTGACTGCCATACAGCATGGGCGCTCTTTCGTAAGCGCATAGCGTAGCTGCTTAGATACTGTAGAATTATGCACACGATACATAAAAATGAGCTCCCACGGATGGGAGCTCAAGGAGAACCGCGCCATGGACGGCGCGTTTCGACGGTTTTGTCGGGCATAGAAGCCCTAAAAGCATAATTCGTACAGTATCTTGGCAGAGTAGCGTAGCGAACGAGAGAGTACCTATGCTGTATGGCAGTCACTCCGGTGGCTTACGCCCCGTATTTCTATAGCCCTATGCTATGCAAACTGGCTATTATAGAGGTTCGCATAAAATCCGTCCGCTGCAAGCAGGCTCTCATGATTGCCCTGCTCTATAATCTTTCCGTCTTTCATAACAAGGATAATATCAGCCTCCCTGATGGTAGACAGACGATGAGCCACTATAAAGCTTGTCCTGCCCTGCATCATGGTAAGGAATGCCTTCTGAATCTTAATCTCTGTACGTGTATCAATCGAAGATGTAGCCTCATCCAATATCAGCATAGGCGGTAAGCAGAGCATGACTCTTGTGATGCATAATAGCTGCTTCTGTCCCTGTGACAGGCTGCCACCGTCCTCACCGATTTCAGTGTCATAGCCCTTCGGCAGACGTCTGATAAAGCTGTGGGCATGGGATGCCTTTGCTGCTGCAATGATTTCCTCATCTGTGGCATCAGGCTTTCCCATTATGATATTGTCACGGATTGTGCCCTTCTTGAGCCATGTCTCCTGAAGCACCATACCATAATTGTCACGAAGACTCTCTCGTGTGATTTTTCGGATATCGTGTCCGCTCACCTTAATTGTTCCACTGTTTACATCATAAAATCTCATAAGCAGATTGATAATAGTCGTCTTTCCACAGCCTGTCGGACCTACGATAGCCACGCGCTGTCCAGGCTTTACATGGAGATTGAAATCCTCGATAAGCTTTTTATCCGGCACATATGAGAAATAAACATCCTCTATGTCCACACGGCCGTCTGCCTCATCGAGTGTTACCGCATCCGAAGCATCCGGTATCTCTTTTTTCTCCTCAATCAGCTCGAAGATACGAGCAGCACAGGCAAGTGCGTTCTGAAGCTCTGTGATGACACCCGATATCTCGTTGAACGGCTTGGTGTACTGGTTGGCGTATGATAAGAAGCATGAAAGCTGTCCTACTGTGATTCCGCCGGTGAGTGCACTCATGGCACCAAAAATTCCGACTCCGGCATACACAAGACTGTTGACAAAACGTGTACTCGGATTTGTAAGACTTGAAAAAAATGTTGCCCTCAGTGAGCATTTCTGTAATCTGTCATTTATCTCGTCAAACTGCTCAAGCGCCTCATCCTCATGGTTGAAGGCCTGTACGACCTTTTCATTTCCTACTATCTCATCGATGAGTGATGTCTGCTCTCCCCTTGTTCTTGTCTGCAGCTGAAACATGGAATATGTCTTTTTAGTGATAAAGCTTGCCACAAAAAGTGACAGAGGTGTGATGAGCACTACAATGCATGATATCTTCACATCTATTGTGAGCATGAAAATAAGCGTGCCTGCTATTGTTGCAATTCCTGTAAAGAGCTGTGTGAAGCCCATCAAAAGTCCCTCTGAAAATGTATCTACATCGGCGATGATACGGCTGACCATATCACCGTGTGAGTGGCTGTCAATATAGGAAAGTGGCATTTTTTCAATGTTTAAAAATGCATCACGCCTTATATCCCTCACTATGTTGTAGGTCATCCTGTTGTTGCAGATATTTGTAAGCCACTGGGCTGCTGCCGCTATGACGACTATTATTGCTGCTCTTGTTAGGATGGCTGTCATAGCCGTAAAATCAACCTTTCCTTTTCCTACGATCAAATCAATTGCGCGTCCTGTGAGGATTGGAAAATAGAGTGTAAGCGCCACTGTAACAACAGACAGGGCAAGGGAAATTACAAGCAAAGGAATATATCTCTTCATGTAGCTTAATACCTTGCGCATTGTACCTGCTTTATTCATCTTCGCATTATCCGTAGCCATACTCTACACCTCCTTTTGTCTGGTCATATCCGACTCTTTTTTAAACTGTGAATCATATATCTCTTTGTAGGTCTCACATGTCTCAAGCAGCTCTTCATGAGGTCCGAAGCCAACCATCTGTCCGTCGTCGAGCACTATGATATTGTCCGCAAACTGGATAGATGAGGTACGCTGTGACACGATAAATATTGTCTTGTCACCATGCATGCCCTTTAATGCCGCGCGAAGACTCGCATCTGTAGCAAAATCAAGTGCCGATGCACTGTCGTCAAGTATCAGTATGTCAGGATCCTTTACAACCGCTCTGGCAATTGTAAGACGCTGCTTCTGACCGCCTGATAAATTCTTGCCGCCCTGCTCTATCATGTAGTCAAGGCCTCCCTCTTTGCCCTTTACAACCTCTGTCGCCTGTGCTATATCGAGCGCCTTCCACATTTCCTCCTCTGTGGCATCATTTTTGCCCCAGCGCAGGTTGTCGGCTATCGTTCCTGCAAAAAGCACTGCCTTTTGCATTACAACACCGATTTTATCTCGAAGCTGCACTGCATCGTAGTCATTTATATCATTTCCCTGAATCCTTATAGTACCCTTTGTGGCATCATAAAACCTCGGGATAAGGTTTACAAGGCTTGATTTTCCTGAACCTGTACCACCGATGATTCCGATTGTCTGCCCCTTTTGCACTGTAAAGCTTATATCTGTGAGTGTCTCATCGGCCGCTCCCTCATAGGTCATGCAGACATGGTCAAACTCAACCTCAGGTGCGCCATCCTTTGCACCAATGAGCTTAGGATTTTTCTCAGGAAGCTTTGATGGAATAGAAAGCACATCCGCTATACGATTACCGCACGCCACTGCCTTTGTCACCTGTACGATGAGATTTGCAAGCTTTATCAGCTCGACAAGTATCTGTGACATGTAGTTTACAAGTGCCACAACCTCACCCTGTGTGAGGATTCCTGCGTATACCTGCTTGCCGCCTGATACGATAACAGCGATTGTTGCGATATTTATAATGATAAATGTCAGAGGATTGGTGAGTGCTGAGATTCGTCCTACAACCTGCTGCATATTGGTTAAAAGCTCGTTGTCCCTGTTGAAGCTGTCAATCTCATCATTTTGCTTATTGAAAGCTCTTATAACCCTGGTTCCCTCTAAATTCTCCCTGGTATGTGAAAGCACTGTGTCAAGAGAGCTCTGCACCTTTTTGTAAAGCGGAAGGCTTGCAACCATAACTGAGAATACCACTATTGAAAGCAGAGGTATGGTAACTACAAAAACCATTGCCGCTCTTACATTTACTGTAAAAGCCATCGCCATAGCTCCGAATACAATAAATGGCGAGCGAAGGAAGAGTCGAAGCACCAGATTGACTCCTGACTGCACCTGGTTTATATCGCTTGTCATCCTCGTGATAAGTGTCGATGTGCCCACTGTATCCATCTTTGAGAATGACAGTGACTCTATCTTTTCAAACAATATATGGCGAAGCTTTGTGGAAAAACCGACTGCCGCCTTTGCCGCAAAATACTGTGCTGTGACCGAACTTACCAGACCAACTGCCGCAAGCAGCACCAGCACACCTCCCATCTTCCATATATATGGCTTGTCCGAAGCCGTAATTCCGTTATCAATGATTGCCGCCATGACAAGCGGTACTATAAGCTCAAATGATGCTTCCAGCAGCTTAAATAACGGAGCACAGATGCATTCCTTTTTGTACTCCTTCAAATATTTTAATATCTGTTTCATCTTTTCCCCTTTCAGATTTTATGTCGCCGATTACAGCTTCACTATTATAGATGATTTTTCTCATATATACAAGAAAAACGATACACTAAAAAACCAGTACCATGCGGTACTGGTTTCATATATCAGCTCTTATGTATATGCTTCTTGATTGCTTCAAAGCTCTCAGGACTGATGACATGCTCTATACGGCATGCGTCCTCTGCTGCAATCTCCTTATCTACACCAAGCTTCTCAAGACACTCTGACAAAAGCTCATGTCTTTCGTATATCATCTCTGCTATCTGTCTTCCTGACTCTGTGAGTGTGATAAATCCTGCATCACTTACTGTGATATTGTTCTTCTCTCTAAGGTTTTTCATGGCTATACTCACGCTGGATTTCTTAAATCCAAGCTCATTTGCTATATCAACTGAGCGTACCACAGGAAGCTTCTTGCTGAGAATAAGTATGGTCTCTAAATAGTTTTCTGATGATTCATTGTTTCGCATTTCGAATACCCCCGTGAGTTTATTTTCGTTCGTTTTAATTCAGTTATATTATTATAACATACATTTTATTGTTTGCAAAACTTTTCTTTTGATTTGTACGTGATTTATAAAAATCTAAAAAAATATCAAAACCCCATATTTGTTATTGACTTCTAATTCATGTTAGTGTATACTAACTATCGAATCAGAAAACAAACGTATGCATGATATATTTCTAAATCTTGTATGCCATAAATGTTTAATTATACCAGATAAGACCGGCCGATCACCGGTCTTATTTATTTTAAAAAATGTACATATTCAGCTTAAACGAGAGCTCTTTTTAACCTTTCCAGACCTTCCATAAGCACTGCCCCGGGGCATGCGATATTCAATCTCACAAAGTAGCGTCCATTGCCTCCAAACTCAGCTCCCTCCGACAGATAAAGGCCTGTCTTTTCACGAATCATCTGCGTAAATGCCACAGAATCATCTGTGAGTGCACTGCAGTCAAGCCACATGAGGTATGTCGCATCGGCATCCACTACATGTATCTGCGGCAGGTTTTCTGCCATGAAGTCACAGACTGTTTTGCGGTTTTCCCAGAGATATTTTCTGAGCTCCTCAAGCCACGGCTCACCCTTTGTGAATGCCGCAACTGCTGCCGTGATGGCAAATGCGTTTGGCTCCGCCACCTCGTCTGTATTTAATGCGCGCCATACTTTGTGGCGCAAAAATTTATTTGGCACCATCACTGCCGCAGTCTGTAAGCCTGCCATATTAAAGCACTTGGTCGGAGCAATACAGGTGATGCTTATATCAGCGCAGTCCTCTGATGCTGCCGCAAACGGCACGTATGATTTTCCCGGTGCTGTGATGTCGCAGTGTATCTCGTCTGATATGACCGTCACATTGTACTTCCTGCAGAGTGCACCTATTTTCGCAAGCTCATCCTTTGTCCAGATGATACCGCACGGATTGTGAGGGTTGCAAAATATCATAAGCGAGGTCTGTGGATTGGAAAGGTCATGCTCCAACCTGTCATAGTCCACAAAATATCTGCCGTTTTCGTATCCAAGCGGGCTTTCCTGCACATTTACGCCGTTATTAAATATGGAATTAAAAAATATATTGTATACCGGCGTCATGATAAGCACATTTTCACCGGGTGTTGTGAGCTTTCGCACTGTAGATGATATGGCCGGTACGACCCCTGTGCAAAAAATCAGGCTGTCTCTTTCGATTTTAAGCCCATGGCGTCTGTCCCACCACGAAATATACGCATCATTCCACTCATCCGGAATGATGGAATAGCCAAACACTCCGTGAGAAACACGCTCTGATATTGCCTCTATTATCTGTGGAGCTGTCTTAAAATCCATATCTGCTACCCACATCGGGAGCTCATTTTCTGCCACATCCCACTTTAGTGAGCCTGTATTTCTTCTGTCTACAACGGTGTCAAAATCATTCATAGATTATTTTCCCTCACATATTATCTTAGTCTTTGATGGGTCAACTCTGTCCTTTTCGATAGTCAGTGTGCCAATCTCCTTTGCCCTTATCACTCCGCTTGTCGGATTTAAAACACTGTCCACCTTACTGCAAATCTCTGCATCTACCGAAGAATACTCAAATGCCAATGTAGTGTTTATGAGCTTACAGTTTTTCATAACGAGGTTGTCGATGTAGCAAAGCCCCTGCAAGCTCTCGATTGTGCAGTTTATCAGTGTCAGATTCTTTGCGTTCCAGCCAAGGTATTCACCTGTAATAAATGAATCATAGACTGTGACATTTTCCGTATTCCAGAAGGCATCCTTTGAGATAAGCTTTGAATCGTGCACCTCTACATTTCTTGAGCCGTCAAACGAATAGTTGCCGACCAGCTGGAAATTCTTCATGATAAGATTATTTGTATTCATGCCAAAATAATCTCCCTTTGCCGAGACATTCTCGATATCGACATGATCACAGCTCCAGAGGGTCTCCTGGGCATTTGGGAATGTCACATTTTTAAGCTTTAGGTTATTGCAGCGCCTGAAGTTCTTAGGTGCCTCAACTATTGAATCTATGACTGAGATATTGTCTGTATACCAGACACCCGCACGCGCCATGTCAAACCATGTACAGTCCTTTACAGCTATGTCACTACAGTACCATAGCGGATATTTCCATCTAAAAAAACAGCCTGTCAGGCTAATGCCATGGCTCTCCTTAAGAGGTGACTCTCCGTCATCAAAAATTGTATCATATATATCCAGGTCGTTACTTGCAAACAGGGCTCTTTCGCCTGTCAGAAACTCCTGATGGATTTGTTTTCTTTCGCTCATTATATATACTCCTTTTTCCCGGTAATTCTAAATAGTTATCTGCCATAAAATCAAATAACCGCCGAGCACATAATATATGCAGCCCGACAGTTATCATTATACCCCAAACCATACTGAATTTATAGTATTTTATATAAGTTTAATATTACAAAATTAATATTAAGAGCCTGATATTTACAGCTCAAGCCCGTCAAGTATGCTCTTAAGTGCATCAGCAGACTCCTTGAGCTTTAAAGCTTCCTCACCGTTTAACTCGATTGGGATATCGCTCTCCACTCCGTTTGCTCCAACGATTGCAGGCATTGAGAGAACCACACCGTCGATGCCGTACTGTCCGTGCATCATGTGTGAAACAGGAAGAATAGACTTCTCATCACGCATGATTACCTCGCAGATACGTCTGACCGACATAGCGATACCATAATATGTCGCATGCTTTCTGTTAATTATCTCGTAAGCACTGTTCTTTACGTTTGCAGCGATTTCCTCTGTATTCTCCTTGTGCTTGTAGTGACCTCTCATCTCGCACATCTTGTGAAGCTCCACTCCGGAAACATTGGCTGATGACCATGCAACCACCTCACTGTCTCCATGCTCACCTACTATAAATGCATGTACGCTTCGGCTGTCCACCTCAAGGTGCTCTCCAAGCGCGTACTTAAGTCTTGCACTGTCAAGCACGGTACCTGAACCGATGACACGCTCCTCAGGAAGTCCTGAAAGCTTCTGTGCCACCTGTGTTAAAATATCTACAGGGTTTGCAACGATAAGTAAGATTCCTCCGAAATTTCTCTTTGCAATCTCCGGAATGATGCTCTTGAAGATTGCAACATTTTTATTTACCAGATCAAGTCTTGTCTCGCCCGGTTTTTGGCCTGCACCTGCAGAAACAACAATGATAGCAGCATCTGCCACATCATCATAACCACCTGCATATATCTTCATAGGTCTGGCAAAAGGAATACCGTGGCTTATATCCATCGCCTCTCCCTCAGCCTTATCCTTATCAGCGTCAATGAGAACTATCTCAGAAAAAAGACCGCTCTGCATAAGTGCAAAAACTGATGCCGAACCAACGAATCCACATCCGATCATGACAGCCTTTCTTGGGTTTGTCTTAACAACTGCGCTAGTTTTATTGCTCATGTACGTTCCTCTCTTTCTTAAACTATAATTCAAATAGTTGCTTTTTATTATAACTATTCATCCCAAACACAAATTCTCAATATCTGCTTTGTTATCAGTTGTTCTGAATAATTATCTTTTATTTATATTATACCCGCATTGTACATATAATCCGTTGTAAAAACAACAAATTACTTGATAAAATACAATCAATAGCCCATTGTTCCCATTTTTATACAATTTTAATGCAGATTTTTACATAAAAAGTGCAGTACTAAAAAGCAAACCGGACCAATACAGCTGAATGAATTGTCATTTGGCATATTGATCCGGTTATATTAAAATGCTGTATCCGCTTATTTTGTGCTTGAATTTCTGTACTCAAGTGGTGTCATTCCATACAGCTTCTTGAACTGTCTGTTAAAATGCTCCACGTTCTGATATCCTGCCTCGATTGCGATATTCTCAACAGTTGTGATGCTGTTTCTCAGCAGTGTACGTGCCTTCTTCATCTTGGCATTGGTGACCAGCTCTCCGAAAGTCTTGCCTGACTTCTCCTTTATGTACTTGGAGATATACGGCTCTGTCAGGTTGAACTGTGCAGCCATGTCTGCAAGCGATACCGTCTTGTAGTTGGCCTGGATGAAGTTGAGCATGGCAATATAGCGCTCATCCTTCACGTGACTGTCAGCCTTGGTGGCAAGATAATGGTTTACCGCAACAACAAGCGCTCCGATTGATGCCTTGATGATATCCTCATCCACACCTGCGCCCCAGAACATACTGCCGTCAACTGTGATACCCACATATGCCATAGCCTTTGATGAAGATCCATGCGAAAGCGCATGCTCCTCGTATACAGTGAGCTCAAAGCTGATATCAAAATACTGCTTAATTATATTGCTGACTGCATCGAGACGGCCGTTTCCATTGGCATCTACCTTTCTGGTGCTGTCATTGTGTAAAATAACTGCCTCTGCGAAAATGCCGTTTACCTGCTTAAAGTGGCACTCCGGTATAGTGAAATATGGATGAAAATCCACATAATTGTCTGTAAAGATACTGTGTACCCACTCAGGTGAAAGCTCCTTATGCTCCTCGTCCGATACCTGCTTGACCATGTATCCGACCTGCTCTCTCATCTGCTGTGGCACATTGATACCGAAGCTCTGCTTAAGGATATATGCCACTCCGCCCTTTCCTGACTGGCTGTTGATACGGATAACATCAGCCTCGTATGTCCTGCCGACATCCTTTGGATCTATAGGCAGATATGGAACCGTCCACTTATCAAGCTTCTTTTCCTCTCTCCATGCCATGCCTTTTGAGATCGCATCCTGATGTGAGCCTGAAAAAGCAGAAAAAACAAGATCTCCCGCATATGGCTGTCTCTCGCCTACCTTCATTCTGGTAAATGTCTCATACTTCTCCCTGATCTCAGGCAGATTGGAAAAATCAAGCTGTGGATCCACTCCGTGTGAGTAAAGATTCATGGCAAGTGTCACGATATCTACATTTCCTGTTCTCTCACCGTTTCCAAACAGCGTACCCTCTATCTCCTCAGCTCCTGCAAGCACACCAAGCTCTGATGTGGCAACACCGCAGCCTCTGTCATTATGAGGATGTAAGCAAAGCACTACTCCGTCTCTATACTTGAGGTGCTTGTCGATATACTCTATCTGTGTGGCAAAAACATGTGGCATAGCATTCTCTACTGTGGTAGGGATATTGATGATGGCCTTATTATCAGCCTTTGGCTGCCATACATCAAGCACTGCGTTGCACACATCAACCGCATAATCCACCTCAGTGCCCGAAAAGCTCTCCGGTGAATACTGGAAACGGAAATTACCGTCAGTCTCTGCTGCAAGGTCTCTCAGTAAAACAGCTCCGTCAACTGCAAGCTGCTTTATCTCTTCCTTTGACTTCTTAAACACCTGCTCACGCTGTGCAACAGATGTGGAATTGTACAGATGTACAACCGCTCTAGGTGCTCCCTCAAGTGCCTTGAAGGTCTTCTTGATGATATGCTCTCTAGCCTGTGTCAGCACATGTATAGTAACATCATCAGGAATCATATCCCTCTCAATAAGAGCTCTCGTGAAATTGAACTCTGTCTCAGAGGCTGCCGGGAAACCTACCTCGATTTCCTTAAAGCCTATATCTACAAGCATCTTAAAGAAGTCAAGCTTCTCCTCAAGACTCATCGGCTCGATTAGAGCCTGGTTGCCATCACGTAAATCAACCGAACACCACAGTGGTGCTTTATCTATATAATCCTTCTTAACCCAGTCATAAGTGCATTCAGGAGGCAGAAAATAACTGCGCTCGTATTTTTCATATCCTTTCATCTTAAAACCTCTTTTCGTTTGAACTGATATAATTGTAACACATAAGCGCAGTTATTGGAATGATTATATTTAATCACTTTGATTGATGTAATTTAATTTTTTATAAAAAATATAATCAACTTTATTGATTTTGATTATTCTAATCAGATATTTAGGCTAAAATATCCGGCTAATCCTCTCTCTTATTACCCCAGAAAAACAATGCAACTGTTCCCGGACCGGTGTGGCTTCCTATAGTCGTACCGATATCATTTATCTCTACTTTGCCCTTCATCTTAGGGAAGGCAGCCTCAATCAGATCAGCTACGGCTTTAGCATCCTCATAGCATGCAGAATTCGATATATAAGACCTTATCCGAATAATCGGCACCATCCTTGCAGAGTGCCTGCATCTTCACAAGCATCTCCTTTATTGCCTTCTTTTTGGTGCGGATTTTCTCACGCACAATAAGCTTTCCCTCATTGCTCACATTCATGAAAGGACAGATATTCAGCACATTTCCAACGAATCCCGCGGTCTTTGAGATACGGCCGCCCCTGATAAAAAATGTAAGGTCTGATGAGAAGAACCAGTGATTCACCTCAAGTCTGTGCTCCATGGTCCAATCAGCCAGTGTATCAATATCCATGCCGCTATCCCTAAGGTCAGCGAGCTTATCCATCAAAAGACCAAAGCCTGACGATGCTGCCAGCGAATCAATCACATATATCTTTCTGTCAGGGTATTCCTCCTTAAGAGCCTCCTTTGCAAGCCTTGCCGAGTTGACTGTACCTGATATACCGGAGCTTAGTGTACAGTGAAGCACATCATATCCCTCATCCAGAAACTGTCTGAAGTACTCCATGTACTCCTCCTGATTGATCTGCGAGGTCTTTGTCATGGCACCGGCTTCCATTGCCTTGTAGAAATCCGGCAGTGGCATGGACTGTCCCAGATCATCCATATACTCTTTGCCGTCGAGCTCATAGTGAAAGCATGCGTACTTAATATTTCTCTCGAGCATATGCTCCCTGGTAAGATCTGCTGTTGAACAGCAGCTAATCACATAATTTGACATATTATTTTCCTTTACCTTTTGACCTTTTATCATTATATGTAGTCAGATACATATGGTATCTCATGATATAAAATATCGTCAAGCTTTGCAACAGCATCATATGTAGTCTGTATTTTGCCCATCTGCAAAAGCTTCTCAGCACTCTTGTAGCCTAAAAGCAGTGTGGTAAACGTGCCAATAGACATGCTTAGGTGATACTGTGGATTTTTGTCGGTGAGAGCACAGTGCCCTTTCTCAAAATCAATGACAAATGTGCCATTGTTCCACGGAAGAAGGTCATCTGCTATCTCAAAGCTAAAGCAGCCGCCCGGGCCATCCGGATCACAGTTATACTGTGAAATAAACTGCGCCACGTCGATGATTCTGCCCATGGCGTATGGTCTTATTGTCTCCTTGATATCACTGTCATCGAGCTCAAAAGCGATGGGCTCGCTGTAATAGTTGTTGCCTCTGACCTCATCAATCATGGAATCGTGCGCATGAATGTACTCCCACAGACCAAGCTGCGCCTCACGGTTTAAGTAGATGAGCTCCTTGATGTGCATGACATCGGAGCTGATAAGATACACCATATAGCCACACGGTTCATCATCCTCGTTATAGTAGATGGCGACCATCGTATCGTCCTCATCCCAGCGGAAGTACTCCTCCCAAGCCAGATTGTTTCTGTACAGACAGCCGTGAGTCTTCGCGGCAAAGTGAGTATGAAGCTTCTTAAACTGCTCGTCATCCCACTGCACACGGCGCACATAGCCCGGCTCCTTAAGCTTTGTAGGAATCTGTCTGTCCTTTATCACATATGTCATCTTGTTTGAGATAATCTCCCAGCCAAGCCCTCTGTAAAGAGGTATGGAGTATGGATACAAAAGGGCAAACGACTTGTTGCTATCTCGCATCCTCGTAAGACTCTTTCTCATGAGCTTTTTCATGAGACCATGGCCGGTGTACTCAGGATACGTGCACACACTTGTGACAAAGCCTACCTCGTAGCGCTCACCATATATATTCATATCGAGCGGATATACAGCAAACTGAGCCACAAGCTCCTCTTTTTTGTCTATGATATTGAAGCAGCCGAGCACATCAGCTCTCTCAAGCACCGGAAACTTCGACTGCTTGATTTCATCATCCTTCCAACCGGTCTCGGCAAGATCTGCCTCTGTTACCTGAAAAGCATAACGAAGCAGTGCATTGTATTCCTCCGCATCGTCCTTTGTCAATACTCTTATCTTAAATTCATCTGATTTAAAAGAATGCATAGTGTCCTTTCTCGCCTGTCTTTACTGTATACATCAGATCGTCCGCCTTCTTAATCAGCTCAGTAATCTGACTCTCACTTGTGACATTTCTCTCATATGAAATTCCAATAGAACAGGTGATATTCTTCTCCTCTTTAAACTCCACGTCATGGTTGAGATATTTCTTTATCTGGCTGCTGAAGCCATCCGCCTCTGCAATCCTCGCATAGATATCCTTTGCAATATTCTCAAGCTCGTATCTGGCGCATGACTCAATGACTATGATGAACTCATCACCGCCATATCTGCTCACAAAGCCTCTGTCCTTAGCAACTTCCTTGAACACAAAGGCCATCTCCTTAAGTATCAAATCTCCCACATCATGACCATACGTATCATTATAATGCTTGAAGTTGTCCAGGTCAATAAACATAAGCCCCACATCCATTCCACCGGATGTAACACTTATGCGCTTTTCAAGCTTTTCAATCTCCTGATACATACCTGCTCTGTTATAGATACCGGTAAGCATGTCAGTGACAGCTGCCTGCTTCAGCCTCTTGTTCATCTCATTGGCCTTCTCATTTGCCTCAATACGGGCAATGGAATACTCAAGCTCTCTGAATAACAGCTTGAAAATGCTCAGATCATCCTCATTGAGCATGTATCGCTCGATTGAGCCATGCCAGTTGTCCTTCATGCGCACATATGCTATGAGTACACTTGAAAGTGCATCATTCTTGATAAAAGGCACTGCGACAAATGAGCATACATCATCCACGCCGAAATACGAGATGACATTTTCATACTCGTAGAAGCCCTCTGCAATCTTTGATGTGGCAATGCCCTCCGGATAGTCTATCATGATATCACATATGCCCTTTATAACCTCATCTGTCATATCACAGCCCGTATCATTATAAAGCACCTGTGGCTCCTTCGCGTGCAGATCTATGATCAGCGCACAGTCAAGACTGAAATGATTGATGAAATTGCTCATGGCATTTTCAATCATGGTGTCCTTCTTCTGGTCATTGACATCGATAATGGTCTGCCATATGGAAATAAACTCCATCTGACGCTTTGAGCCCTGATAATCCTTTTCGAGCCCATGCTGCTTTACAAGCATATTAATCTGCCGCTCATTGATATGGCCATCACTCAGTGACTCTAGGTTGATATTTTTTAACATGTCAAGCGGAGCTGCCTCTGCTATTTCATGCATCCTTTTATTGTGTGCCTCTAAAAGTATTCTCTCATGCTCTATAAGCTCATTTTTGCCGAGCAGCTCAAACAGCTTCATCCTGCTTTCCCTGTATATCGAATATGCAAAAAATTCGTTTCCCTCCGCATTAACGAGATATCTCTCCGCATCCTCAAAACGTAAAAAGGCTTCTTCCTTTTCACCATCGTGCCACAAGAGCATGGCTGATGCAAAGGAGTAAAGGAACATCTCATCATCGCATCTGGAATAGTCATGGACTGCCTCAGTTCTTGTGGTGTCAATTACTCTGTAAATGACATAATTAAGAAACTGCTTGCAGCTGAGCAGATAGCGCTCACAGCTGAATCTGTCACCCGAAAATATAGATGCAAGCGCAAGAAGCGCATATACCTTACTCGTGTTGCACACTCTTAAGCTGTTTAGATGAAGCTTTATAATAGTCTTCATGGCAACTAAAAGTGCATGGACAGCCTCCTTATAATTGCCCTGCATGATATAGTTAAGAGACTTGTTATAATACACCTCAGCTATATCCTCCGGCATCTTCAGGTAATATAACATATTGATTGCAGCATTGTAATAATTGTCAACCAGCTCATTTTTACCCATGGCACTTAAATTGTAGCCTATAGACGTAAGCACTCTCGCAACATATATATTGCCGTGCCCCTTCATGAACTCGTATGTACGGATAACATATAAAAAGGCTATCTCATTGAGACCGCTTGTGCTGGCAAGCATAATAGTCTTCTGATATGCATCATACACAAGCTGCTCATTTCCTATCTCCTTCGCAAGCTCAAGCCCCTTCGTAAAATGCTTTAGTAATGATTCATCATAAAAGGACTGCTTCACCACATCCCGGCTATTGTCGTATGCGTAAATATATATATGTGCCAAATGATTCCTGTAGCCGTGCTTTATGAGCTTTTCTATAATTTCATCACTGACAGGTATATCCTGTACACAGAAGAATATATTGTACCAGCCTGACATCTTTATCATGACTGACAAAAGCTCTGCCTTAAATATCAGTGTGTCATCCTCTGCCAAAACTGCATAGTCATAGGCACTCTTTGCACTGTTTCCGGCCTTCTCAAGCTTGCCCTGATACATATAGCAGGTGCCCTTCATGAAATAATACAGCGAAAGATAATGCTCACTGTCATTTTCCGGTATCAGCGCCTTGTATTCATTCGTGAGCTCAATCGCTTTGGACATCTCTCCAAGTAAAACAGACGTCCTTGCATAGACCATATAAAAGCGGCGCAGGCTTTTCTCATCAATCCATGCATCCTCAAACTTAAGCTTATGCTCTATAATGCGGCAGCCTCTCCTTGCCTGCTCAAAATCCAGAAACTCCATGATATTTGATGCTTCCTGGATGCTCTGCTCAAAGTTCATAGTGATATACAGCTCATCATCATTTGTAGTTTTTACGTTATTTTTAAGCGGTCCGGCACTGCCTATATAGTATATGGCGCTCCTGTCCTCAAGCGACTCAACTATACGATCCCACACCTCAACAGTACTGTCAGTACCCTTGACTATGGCATTGACACCTAACACGATACCGATATTGGCGCATGGATTGTCAATCAGATACTTGATGGTCTCAATTGAACTCTTAGACGCCATCTGGAATCTGTTTATCACAATCATCAAAGGCTTCACCTCAGAAAGCTTCTTGAGCATGTCAGCTATGGCCATCGTCATGCGTCTCTGCTCATATGCCACCTCATTTAACAGCACTGTCTCCTCTCTGAAGCACTCACCTGTCTCATAATAGCTGTTTAACACCTGTCTGTGCAGATAGTACACACCGCACTCCTTCTGGAAATCATCAAAGCTTCCGCCTATAAAGCGCCTGTGCATATTGCATATGATGTCCAAAAATGGCTCATAAGCTCCGACCAGCGTATTGTAAGAGAACTCACTGTATGCAAAAAAGACGTTATCCTCATTGCTTTGATAACGTCTTATAACCTCAAGATTTTCAATCGAAAAATCATTGCTATAATTCGCCATTACGATATTTCGAGTCTCTTTTCCTATGCGATTGTAAATCTGCTCGATTACCCCGCTATAATACTTCTCTATCATCTAATTACCCCATCATGTTCCAAAGCCGACACAGTGTATATCAATCCTCCTGTAATCAGGCTTTTCCGAAATAATCCTAAAACCATAGTAGACCAAAACTCCTAAAAAGTCAATCTTTTGACTCAATAATGATAAATTTTCCTCTATGGATATCAATCAGTGCATGATCATCGACTATTTCATTGGATATGCCAAGCGATGTAAACCTGTCAAAGGAATAATCAGTAACAGGATACTTAAAGCCCTTAAGGCTTACCTCATTGTCGTCTGTCAGTGCTATAAGAGATACAAACCTGCCATACTGTGCTGATTTTTCAATGGTTACCGGCTTATCTGCCATCCTTATGCGGTTGTTTGTATCGATAATGCTGATATCAGTTCCACTTTCCATGCCTATTCCCAAAAGTGAAATATTTCCAAGCACATGGTCTATTCTGCTGCCTGTTGCTCCAAGCAGCACTATGCTTCGTGCTCCCTCGCTTATTGCCAGTCTTATGGCATACTCTGTATCGGTATCATCCTTTATGGGATTGAGCCTGCGTATCTCAGTCTGTCCCTTTCTCTCAAAATACTCCAATGCATTTGTCGTAGTCGAATCGAAATCACCTACAATTATATCAGGTGTGACACCGTTTTCGTACAGAAAATCCATTCCGCTGTCAGCCGCAATGATAGCATCTATTCCGTCAGTCTTTATCTCGTTTAAGCCAAATTCCTTATCTATTTTTCCACCACATACAATCAAATACCGCATTTTATCCACCCTCTCCTTAATAACATATCCACATTTGCTTAAGCCCCGGAAGCATTTCCGTTTTAACCTGCATCTGTTACATCATGATATTCAGAAAACCCTTTACATTTTCTTCTATATCTCCGCTAAACACCGCACTTCCCGCAACAATGATATTGGCTCCTGCCGCAAGCAGTGTCTCAACATTCTCCAGATTGACACCACCGTCCACCTCTATATCAGCCTTGTTTGCGGTTTTCTCAAGAAGCGCCTTTAGGTCGCGCACCTTGTCTACAGTGTACGGAATAAGCTTTTGTCCTCCAAAGCCCGGATTTACCGTCATGATAAGCACCATATCCACCTTAGGGAGCACATACTCTATAGCAGAAAGTGGAGTAGCCGGATTTAATGCTACACCTGCCAGTATGCCCTTTTCCTTTATTGCCTCGATTGTTCTGTCAAGATGCTTGCATGCCTCCGCATGGACTGTGATGATGTCAGCGCCTGCCGCCGCAAAATCATCTATGTATCTGACCGGCTCATCTATCATCAGATGCACATCAAACATGCGCTCTGTGCACTTTCTGATTGTCTTTATGACCGGCAGTCCTATTGATATGCTTGGAACGAAGCTGCCGTCCATAACATCTATATGTACATATTGTGCTCCGGCCTCATCAAGCTGCTTAAGCTGCTCTCCGAGTATTGAATAATCCGCTGATAAAATTGATGGTGATAAACAGTTCATGTTTTCCTCCGTTTGATTATGCTTTAAATTAATACTTTTGTCTGTTTTTAAGCTCCTCATATAAAAGCTTATAATTATCATACCGCACCTGCGATATTTTCCCTTCTGAAAGAGCCTCCTTCACGCCGCAGTCCGGCTCATTTATATGACTGCAGCCCTGAAACCTGCAATATGGCTCATACTCTACAAACTCCGGATAACATGTCCACAGATCTTCCTTTTCAAAGCCCGGCACATCCATCGAGCTAAAGCCCGGTGTATCCATGATATACGTGCCATCCTTTATCGGGATAATCTCAGAATGTCTGGTCGTATGCTTTCCGCGCTCTATTTTCTCACTTATATGTCCGGTCTCCATCTGCACATCATCCTGCAGACAGTTGATGATAGATGACTTGCCAACTCCCGAGGGACCTGCAACCGTGGTTGTCCTTCCCTCTAAAATGTGCTTTATCTCATCTATGCCCTCACCTGTTTTCGTGCTGGTAAAAAGCACTCTATAGCCAGCCGGCTCGTATATGCTTTTAAGCTCCTGCTGCTCTTTAGGTGTGATTAAGTCCTTTTTGTTGAAGCATATGGTAACCGGGACATGCTGGTACTCCATCATACACAAAAACCTATCAAGCAGGTTGAAATTTGGATCCGGCTTTGCGGATGCAAAAATAACCAGGGCCATGTCTATATTGGACACAGCCGGCCTGATAAGTTCGTTTTTCCGTGGCAGTATACGCTCGACATTGCCTATGTGCTTTTCATCATCGAGGACTGCTATGTCGACGATATCGCCTACCAGTGGCTTTATCTTTTGTTTTCTGAAGGTGCCTTTTGCTTTGCACTCGTAGAGAGTGCCGCCTGTGGCAGTTTCTTTTGCTTCTTTGGTTTCTTCTACGTAGACGTAGTAGAAGCCGGCAATTCCTTTAATAATTTTTCCTGTCATGGTTTTCCTTGTGTGCTTTTGTATTTGCAGGAGTCACGCTTTCGGCGGGGATGCATGCCGCGCTTTGAGGTTGTGTGGGTGGCGGGGGCAGGCATATATTCCTCTTAAAAAATATGAAGCAAACCCCGGGCTCTCCTACGGACAGGCTATGGCTTTCTCTGCCCTGTTCTTTCCCCGGTAGGTTTATGGCACCCCGGGGCATTTCATATTTTTTCCTCGGAACACATGCCTGCCCCGCTTCCTTAGTTTCTCTCCGCGAGTTCAGGTTTTCGTCCGCGGGTTGGTGTGGTAATGGGGTTCGGATAGCACCACTTCGTGGGTGCTATCCGGTGGCTACAATAAGGACATGTATTGGGCTACTGCTTTATGCGCTATATGTGTATTGTGTGTATTTACAAATATGATGGCGATACGGAAAACTTGACGTAGCTGCGCTACGGCTCGTTTTCCTTGTGCTGGGAATGCTCCCGCTTTCCTTGTATTGCCATCCACGTTTTCATCAAATTATGATTTTATTTTACAATATACAAATTATGGTACTTGTACAGAAATCGTTTTTTCTCCTGGCTTTTCACCTGTTACATTTCCATTCTCATCCTTGACAGGCTCTGTATACTGCCATGTAACCGTTACTGTACCTGTTTTACAGTTCATTGTTCCACTTACTGTAACTGAAGCTGATGTTACATCACTTCCGCTTGCATAAGTTTTTCCGTCAGAACCAACAAGTGAATACGAACCACCTGTAATATTAACTTCTCCGATATCAAGCTTAACTGTTTTACTTACGTTAGTCGATATCTCCTGCTTACCCTTACTGAGTGTCAGTGTGATTGTGGTGCCTGCGGCTACGGTTTCACCGGATTTGGTCTGGCTGATTACGCTGCCGGCGGGTACTGTGTCGCTGTACTGGGAGTCGGCATAGGTGTACTTGAGCCCTGCTCCTGCGAGGGCGCTTTCTGCATGTGACTGTGAGGCACCTACTACGTTTGGCACGGTGATTGGCTTCTGGCCCGGTGAGAGGGTGACTGTTACTGTGCTGCCCTTTGCGGCCTGTTTCTTTGCTGATGGTGACTGTGCTGTTACTACATCTGCTGCTACACTGTCATTGTAATCTCCATACTCGAAGGTGACACTAAAGCCTGCTGACTCGAGTGTGCTCTTTGCCGAGCTCTTGGTCTTTCCGATTACACTTGGTATCTTGACCATCTCTGATGTATTATCACCTTTTCCTGCGATAACTACATTAATCTGTGAACCACGCTTTACTGTATCTCCTGCCTTGACATCCTGCTCAAGGATTGTGCCGTCCTTTTCATCTGACTGCTTTGTCTCAAATGCAAATACTGTGAGGTCAAGCTTTAAGCGGTCTACTGCCTTCTGAGCATCCTCCACTGACATGCCTCTGATCTCAATCATCTGGCCCTCTGTCTCAGTCTGTGTCTCTGACTCTGATTCAGACTCGGTCTGTGTCTGTGACTCTGTCTGCTGTGACTCTGAATTCTTTTTGCCGCCAAACTTAAACACTCCTGCCACTGAAAGTGCAAGATATATGATAACTATTACAATGATTACGGCTGTTACTATACCCATGATTGTGATTGCTTTATCCATCTTTGGATTTAAAAGCTTGCCGTCATCATCATCGTCTTCGTCTTCTTCGTCATCATCGTCGTCTAAGAGTGACTCATCATATTCATCATCATCTTCTTCATCGTCAGCATACTCATCACCATTATCTGCATCGATATCATCATCGTTTAAGTCCTCTGCGACACCTCTGCCCTCTTTTATCTTGTCAAGCTCCTCCGGGCTTATAACCTTGGTCTTGCCACCGTCAACGAGTGGTGCTATTGTGACAAAATCCTCATCAGGATGCGCAAGAGAGCGCCTTATGTCTGTGAGAAGCTCCTCAATAGTCTGGTATCTGCGGTCCGGTGTCTTTTGTGTACACTTTAAGATGATTTTCTCAAAGCTGATTGGCAGATCCGGTGCGTAGATGCTTGGCCTTGCAATCTCCTCCTGTAAGTGCTGCAGTGCAACTGCCACTGTGGTATCACCGTCAAACGGCACACGGCCTGTAACCATCTCAAACATTACGATTCCCAGTGAGTAAATATCACTTCTGCCATCGACGAAGCCGTTTCTTGCCTGCTCCGGAGATGCATAGTGTACTGAGCCCATCACATCTGAGCTTATTGTATTTGAAGATGTAGCCTTTGCAATTCCAAAGTCTGTCACCTTTACCTTGCCATCTGTAGAAATAATGATATTCTGCGGTTTGATATCACGGTGAATGATATTTTTATTGTGAGCGGCCTCTATGCCCCTTGCCACCTGGATTGCAATACTTGCAGACTCCTTGAATGACAGCTGGCCCTTTTTCTCGATATAAGTCTTAAGTGTGATACCCTCGACATACTCCATGACGATATACTGGAGCTTGTCGCCGTAGCTGACGTCATAAACCTTGACTATGTTTGGATGAGAGAGCACCGCTATCGCCTTTGACTCGTTCTTGAATCTGCGGCGGAACTCCTCGCTTGCAAGGAACTCATCCTTGAGAATCTTGACGGCAACGATTCTGTCGTCGATGTTATCGTAGGCCTTATAGACAACCGCCATTCCGCCTACACCGATGACCTCCTGAAGCTCATACCTTCCGTCGAGCCTCTTTCCGACATAATTATCCATTAAATCTCACACTCCTGTTGGGATACAGAAACCTAAAACGTCAATGCTACGACAGTGATGTTGTCCCCGCCGCCGTTTTCGTTGGCGAGATTTATCAGTCTGTCCGCAAACTCGTAATAATGATTGTCTCTGGTGGCATTATATATATCATCGGTCTCAACATAATTAGTCAGACCGTCAGTGCAAATGATAATAACGTCTCCCTCATCAAGAGTATCCTGATAGTAATCAGTCTCTATTTCCGCGCTTACGCCGAGCGCTCTTGTGATTATATTCTTCCTGGGATGAGCTTTTGCCTGCTCCTCGGTAAGTTCCCCGTGCTCCACCATATCCTGAACAACGGAATGATCCCTTGTGAGCTGAGTTATGCTGTCCTTAGTGACGCGGTAAGCTCTGCTGTCTCCGGCGTGGACAAGATAGAGCTCCTTATCTCTTATCACGGAGACAACTACAGTAGTCCCCATGCCGTTAAGACTTTCAACGGAGCATGACATCTCATAAATCGAAGAATTTGCGCTTTCGACGACCGAGGTCAGCAGGTTCTTTATTGACTTGTCGCTCATGCCGTACTGATAACCGGATGCGATTTTTTCGCTTATCATCTTGACGGCAGTCTGGCTGGCAACGCTTCCGCCTGCCGCGCCTCCCATGCCGTCGCAGACAACAGCCCAAACAACACCGCCGGGAAGCTCTCCCGCAGCAAATGAGTCCTGATTGTCTTTTCTGATTTTTCCCTGGTCTGTCTTTGCAACGATTTTCATATTTTCCCCCGGAAACTGTGAGAATTCCGAATTGAGCTTATTGCTCTTTTATTTTACGAAGCCGAAGCTGACCGCACGAAGCGTCTATGTCCGAGCCGAGCTTCCGCCTTACCGTAACGTTTATTGACTTCTTTTCGAGTATGCTTATAAAACGTTCAATGCGTTCGGGCGTTGACGGTTTATAGGGACTTTCGGCGACCTCGTTGACGGGTATGAGATTGACATGGCACAGCATACCCTTCAAAAGCGCCGCAAGCTTCAAGGCGCATTCGTCGCTGTCGTTGACGCCGCCGAGCATTGCATATTCAAACGATATTCTTCTCGAAGTGACCTTCGCATATTCACGGCACGCGGGCATAAGCTCATCGAGCGAATAACGGCGGTTTATCGGCATTATCTTGGATCTGAGCTCGTCATAAGGCGCGTGAAGCGATATCGAAAGCGTGAGCTGAAGCCTTTTATCGAGCAATTTATATATGCCCGGAACTATTCCGCAGGTAGAAAGCGATATGTTTCTCATGCTTATATTGAGCCCGTTCTCACAGGTCACAAGCTCCAAAAAGCGCATGACATTGTCAAAATTATCGAGCGGCTCGCCCATTCCCATGAGAACTATATGCGAGATGCGGATATTTTCATCGCGTTGAGCGGTGTATATCTGGCCGAGTATTTCCGACGGGAGCAGACTTCTGACATATCCGCCCAAGGTGGAGGCGCAGAACGAGCAGCCCATCTTACAGCCTATCTGAGTCGAGACGCAGATAGTGTATCCGTATTTATATTTCATCAGAACGCTCTCGGCGTATTCGTTACCTCCGAAGCCGAAAAGGTATTTTACCGTTCCGTCCTCGGCAGACACCTGCTTGCGCTCTATTGTACACTTCTTGAGCGGAAGCTCCTCTTTCAGCCGCTCGCGCAGAGACAGCGGAAGATTTGTCATCTCGTCATAGTCGAGGGCGCATTTTTGATGTATCCAAGAGTATATCTGCTTCGCTCTGTATGACGGAAGCCCCATCTCGGAAAGAGCCGCCGAAAGCTCTGTAAAGTTCATTGACTTTACATCAATCGTATTCAATAGCTCACTCCGTTCTGGTAAACGCGGCTATAAAGAAGCCGTCCGTTCCATGTATCTGAGGCATCAGGGTAAGGTAATTTTCATTGCCGTCTGCCCTCTTAATATCCGGGAATATCCGTATAGCCTCGAAATCTTTATGTTCACTGAGAAACTTGTCGCAGACTGCGGCATTCTCCGCAGGATTCAGCGAACAGGTGGAATAAACCAAACGGCCGCCGACGCTGACATATTCAGCAGAAGAACACAGGATATCATACTGCAAAATCGGCAGTTTGTCAATATCTTCAAGGGTTTTATAGCGTATCTCGGGCTTTCGGCGGAGTATTCCGAGCCCCGAACAGGGTGCGTCGCACAGCACTCTGTCCACTTTTTTCAAGACCGGGTTGACTCTGGAGGCATCGTTGGGTATAA
>OLGE01000680.1_pt1 | contig 38566 bp, 33 predicted proteins | sample 1605151 | NCBI WGS metagenome assembly OLGE01 (sample SAMEA3888912, study PRJEB22519) | human gut metagenome | biome: human gut; feature: human-associated habitat; material: faeces | place: Denmark | collected 2010
TGTTGCACTTTTCCTGAAGTCGCCTTCGGCGGGCGTTACCCGTTATCCTTGCCCTATGGAGCCCGGACTTTCCTCACGGCGGTCCCTTTCGAAGCCGCTGCGCGGCTGTCCGTTCCAGTCGCGTGGAATATTGTACCCTTTTTTGCAGAGCTTGTCAAGGGATTTCGCGACTTTTACGACAAATCGGCGGAATTGGAATTGCAAAACCCGCGCGGATAGAGTATAATGTAGCCACAACTTTAAAATACGGAAGGTATGCTGTTTTGAAGCTACAGGAATATTTTGAGAAACTGCGCGGCAAACGCGTGCTGGTTCTGGGGCTGGGCGTGAGCAATCGGCCGCTGGTGCGGCTGCTGCTGCGCTACGGCATCGAGACGGTCGGCTGCGACAAGACGCCGCGCGAGGCGCTCGACGACGAGGTGCTCGAGCTGGAGCGTGCCGGGCTGTCGCTGCATCTGGGTGAGGGCTATCTGACCGGGATCGCAGGCGACGTCGCGTTCCGCACGCCGGGTCTGCATCCGCTCAAGCCCGAGCTTTGCGCGCTGCGCGCAGCCGGGACGGAGATCACCTCCGAGATGGAGGCGTTTTTTGAGGTCTGCCCCTGCAAGATCATCGGCGTGACCGGCTCGGACGGTAAGACGACGACCGCGACGCTGATCGCCGAGATGCTGCGCCACGCCGGGCGCAAGGTCTGGCTGGGCGGCAACATCGGCACGCCGCTGCTCGACCGTGCCGACGAGATGGAGCCGACGGACTCGGTCGTGCTGGAGCTCAGCTCGTTCCAGCTGATGGATCTGCGCCGGAGCTGCCACATCGCCGTCGTGACGAATCTCGCGCCGAATCATCTCGACATCCATCGAAGCATGGAGGAATATATCGCGGCGAAAAAGAACATCTTCCTGCATCAGGGCGCAGATGACACGCTGATCCTGAACGCAGACAATGCGCTGACGGCGGGCTTCGCGCCGGAGGCCGCCGGAGCGGTTTGCTTCTTCTCGCGGCAGACCGGGCAGCCGAACGGCGCTTGGTTCGACGGCGAGACGGTCTATCTGGACGGCAGGCCGCTGCTCAAGCGCGAGAAGATTCTGCTGCCGGGCGTTCACAACGTGGAGAATTACATGGCTGCGATCCTCGCCGTAAGGGGGCTTGTCTCCGACGGGGACATCCGCGCGGTCGCCGCGCAGTTCGGCGGCGTGGAGCACCGCATCGAGCTGGTGCGCGAGCGGAACGGCGTGCGCTTTTACAACGACTCCATTGCCTCCTCGCCGAGCCGGACAATCGCCGGTCTGCGCAGCTTTGACCAAAAGGTCATTCTGATCGCCGGGGGCTATGACAAGCATTTGTCTTACGCCCCGCTGGGTGACGAGATTCCCTCACACGTCCGGCTGCTGATCTGCACCGGCGCAACGGCGCAGAAGATCGCCGACGCGACGCGGCAGGCATCCGATTATCGAGAGGGGCATCCCAAGATCCGCATGATCGACGATTTTTATGCGGCTATCCACGCCGCCGCCGATGCGGCGCAGCCGGGCGACGTCGTGCTGCTCTCCCCTGCCGCGGCAGCATTCGACAAATTCAAGAACTTTATGGTACGCGGCAAGGAATTCAAGAAAACGGTGATGGCGCTGTGAGCGGCGGCTGCACGGCGCTCGTCGCGGCGGCCGGTTCGGCCAGCCGCATGGGCGGCATCGACAAGATCCTCGCCCCGCTGAACGGCGAGCCGCTCCTGCTGCACACGCTACGGGCGCTGGCCGCCTGCCCGGAGCTGGATGCGTTCGTGATCGTCACGCGCGCCGATCTGATCGAGCCGATCCGCGCGCTCTGCGCGTCGGTTCCGAAGCCGACGGCTGTCTATCCCGGCGGCGCGTCGCGCAGCGAATCGGTTTTGCTGGGTCTGCGGCAGGTACGGACGGAGCTTGTCGCCGTTCACGACGGTGCGCGTCCGCTCGTCACGCCCGCCGTCGTGGCTGCCGCGGTCGAGCGGGCAAGGCAGACCGGAGCGGCCGCCCCGGCCGTCCCCGTGCATGACACGGTCAAGGTCGCGCAGAACGGCCGCGTCCGCGCCACGCCGGAGCGCGCGACGCTCTTCGCCGTGCAGACGCCGCAGGTGTTCCGCACGGCCGAGCTGGTCGAGGCGCTGCGTCAGGCGCTCGCGGTCGGAAAAGCGCTGACCGACGACTGCTCGGCCATGGAGCTGGCCGGGAAGCCCGTCTGGCTGACGCCGGGCGACGTTGAAAATCTGAAGGTCACGACGCCGATCGATCTGGCGCTCGCGGAGACCATTTTGAAACGGAGGAACACAGAATGCGGATCGGACACGGATACGACGTCCACCGGCTGACGGCCGGGCGAAAGCTGATCCTCGGCGGGGTGGAGATCCCGTTCGAGCTGGGGCTGGACGGCCACAGCGACGCCGATGTGCTGACCCACGCGCTGATGGACGCGCTGCTGGGCGCGGCCGGACTGCCGGACATCGGCGCGCTCTTCCCGGACAGTGACGCGGCCTACGCGGGCATTTCGAGCCTCGTCCTGCTGCGGCAGGTCGCGCAGCGTCTGGAGCAAGCAGGATATGCACTCGGCAACGCCGACGTGACGGTGATCGCGCAGCGGCCGAGGCTGCGTCCATACATCGACGCCATGCGCGAAGCGCTGGCACAGACGATGAAGATCTCCGCCGCACGCCTGAACATCAAGGCGACCACCGAGGAGGGGCTTGGCTTTACCGGCAGCGGCGCGGGCATCGCCTGCCACGCCGTGTGCCTCTTGGAACCGCTCGAAGACAGAAAGGAGCAACAACATGAAAAATGAACGCAAACCGCTGACCGCGCGGGAGGTGCAGCCGACGTGGGAATTTCTGGTGAGCACGGAGCAGACGCTCAACCGCGCAATCCTTGCCAGCCGCATCCTCAAGCCGGTCGGCATGGTGCTCTTCGGCTTGGGCATTCTGATCGGCTCGGTCAACCTGCTGCTGGGTGTGTTCGGCGAGACGCTGATGACCTATCTGAAGCTGCTTCCCCTGCTGCCGTCCCTCATCGGCGCGCTGCCGCACAGCGGGCTTGCACAGTCGATCCTGCTGCTCGTGCTGCTTGGCTTCGGGCTGCCGCTGCTGGTCAACGGAATTCTCTATACCGTGATCTATCTGGTCGATCGCAGCCGCGTGCAGCGCGGGCATCACCGTCTGCTCGGCACGGAGATCGAGTGCGCCCGCGCGCTGACCTATCAGGCCGAGGCGGTCTATGAGCAGCGGAAAAAGCTCCGCAGCGGCTCGGTCTACCCGATCGCAGTCGTTCTGACCGCCATTCTCGCCTATCCCGTCTGCGTCACGCTTTATCGCCTCATGACCGAGGCCGGAGGCTCGGTTCTGATGGAGGCGCTGGCGCTGCTGGCGCTGCTGTTTGTGCTGTTCGTGCTGTTCTGGTTCTACGCCCTGAGCTATAAGGGCTTCTGTCTCCTCAACAGCCTGTTCTGGCGCGCGCCAAGCGAATGGACGCTCTACATGACCTATCAGCGTGCCGATGCCTATTGGGAGAGCATCGATCCGCAGGAGTTCGCCCGCCGTCAGGCCGAGGCCGCGCGCACCGGCAAGAAATCCAAGGCCGCAAAGCGCGCCGCGCAGGGCGACGAGGATTATGACGAGCCGGAGGCTCTGCCCGAGGAGCAGAACGATTCGTATGTCCCTGATTTTACGCCGAACGACGGGTATGCCCCGGACGATTTCGCCACACCGGACAACGGATACGCCGCAGACGGCTTTAGCGCCCCGGAGAACGATTTCTCCATGGATGTCGTGGGCGCGCCGGAGGCGCCGCGTCCGTCCGCTGACGACCCCTCTGGCAGCAATTTCCTCGAGGACTATGCAAGCGGCGACGCACCGGTCGACGGCTACTCCCCGGAGGATCACGCCGCCTCTGCCGGGAACGACGCAGCAAGCACCGGTTTTACCCTGACCTTCGACGATGCAGCCAACAATACTTCGGAGAATCCGGAGCAATAACCGTATCAAATCAAGGTAACCAAGCCGGCAGCAGGATGCTGCCGGCTCGGTTCTTTCTTCGCCGGAAATCAGGCTGTAGGGCATTTCGGTATATATTTGAAAACTTCCTATCCGGTATTTCCTGCGTATTCCCGCAAAGCCTTCCTGATTTCGTCATTGCTAGGCCGTGAAACGGCCGTGGCAATTTTAAAGTTGTAGGCATGAAATCCCATGAGGAAACGCGCCGCTGCAAGACGATTTGTTATGACCTTCTTTCGCTTCGGATTCCGTTTTGCCCCGTCAAAATTGCCACGTCGCTTCGCTCCTCGCAATGACACGAAAACGGTAGGTTTTTGTAGAAACCTACCGTTTTCGTGATGTAATAATCAAAATTATTCGTAGATCAGCATTGCAGCATCCTCCAATGAGCGCAGCGTCAGCCGTGCTTCGCTGCGCTGCCGGTCAATGCAAATCCGGCGATATAAGTTGCCTCCTCGGTCTCTGCATAGGTCATAATAACCTCGACCGTACCGACCTGCCGCAGGGAATCGTCCAGCAGCGCGACCGTCGCTGTCACAGACCCGTCTTCCTCCTCCGTGAACGAGAGCAGGCGGTGTCCGCGATATGCCGTCTCATCCGGACGCAGTGCAAAGACCTTCCCGTCGCGCTGCACATAACGACCTTTACAGAACTGCATCGCCGCGACCGGCGTCATAAAATAGCTCAGCTGCACGATAAAATCATTATATGACAGATCAAACAGAATGCCCTCATCGGTCTCGGACAGGCGTTCCATCTCCGGAAAATAGTCGGGCATTTGGCGCGAAAGCACCTTCGCCGGGTCGTCATACCAGCCGTCACACAGCTTCAAATAAAACCACAGTCCCTGCCCCTTCACGGAATCCGCGATCTCGGGCGCGATCGCAGGCAGGAAGGACTCGGTGCAGTCCGGGCAGTATTCCTCCGCCGCGGTGTCGATGCGGCGCGTTTTAAAGCTCTGCATATCCGCTTCGGACACGGCAAAAAATCGGTAGTCGGCGGGCAGAACGCCCTCGTCCCATGTCGCGTCGAATTGATAATATGTTCCGTCGACGTTCGCAACGTTCCAGATATGGTAGCCGTTTCCGCCCGTTCCGGTGATGTAGCCCGAGAGCGTGAAGCATTCGATGCCGCTGAGGTTATAGAGTAAATACAGCGTCTCGGTATATCCGGCGCAGACCGTGCGCTTCTTGATGAGCGTATCATATAGCAGGTTCCAGCCGCCGTCAGAATAGTAATCGTCGTCCGCGTAGCGCACATGCTCGGTCAGATATTGATACAGATACAGCGCCTGATCCATCTGCGTATCAAATTTCGGCATTTCATTGACGATCCGCTTGGCCTCGGTGATTGCTTCGATGTATTTCGGCATCATACCGCGTGCATCCATACCGCCTAGCGTGACGAGCACAAAGCTCCTCGTCGTGCCGTCCGCACACGCGACGCTTTTCACGTCCAGCGCCGTGACGCCGGAAGCGTTGAAGCGGTACATATAGCTCAGATAGCGCGCATTGGCCGTAATGTCCGTATCATGGAACTGAGCCGTAGGGATGGACATTCTGCAATAATTATGCGCAACGGCATAGTCCAGAATCGGCAGCAGCGGCAGGAGCTTCTCGGGCAGATACTGCTCAAAATAATGCGTGCGCGGAAGCATATCCGTCGCAGCCATCTCATCGGCAACCTCCTGCTGCGAGACGTTATGGATGCTGACCGTGCCGTCGCCCGCGATTTGATAAAACGCAATGTCTTCCGTCGACACCTCACCCTCCGGCAGGGATTTGTCGCGGAAGGCCGTCCGCCACGAGATACGTTCTGCGTCCGAAGCGGTGCTTGACGCGGCAGCGTCGAGATCGGTCGCTCCGTCACAGGCGCAGAGCGCCGAGAGCAGCATGGCGAGAATGAGCAGCAGACTGAGCGTTCGTTTCATGGGTTGATCCTCCGCGATTTGGATTGGCGGCCGCGCAGCAGGCTCGTTCATAAGCCTATGCGGCCGCTGTTTCGTTCATTTTTTCACTATTATTGTACCTGCTTTTGTACATTTTGTCAAGTTGCGATTTATTTCCTTTGGGCGCAGCTTCAAAAAATCCCGGCGGGGCAGACTTGCGTCTGCCTCGCCGGGATGGGTTTCTGTCCGGTTTGACGCGGAATACGGCCGGGTTACGGCTCGGGCTCGGGTGCGGGCTCGGGCGCGGGCGGCTCCGTTGTGGTGGGCGGCTCGGTCGCAGGCTCGGTGGTCGTGGTCGGCGTCTCGGTCGTGGTGGTGGTCGGATCGTCGTCATCCGGCTTGCCCCAGTGCGCGACCTCCTGATCGCGGCGATCGTACTTGGAATAGTTGACGACCTCGGTGGAGATCAGGGTGCCGTTGCGATCGTACTTATAGCGGTAGGTCGTGACGTTCGCGCCGTCGTAGCCATAGGTGATCGTCTGACCCTCGTAATAGTCCTTATACTTGTCGTAATTGGCCATTTCGGGGTAGATGTCGACGGTTTTGGTCGTGCAGGGGTTCTTCGAGGTGACCTCGTAGTCCAGCTCGACGGTGTATTCCTTCGTGTCCGTTCCGACAAAGGTCGTGTAGACATATTTGCCGTCGTCGGAGACATAGGTCTCGATGCGGATCGGGAAGCCCGTGTTATTGCGGAACTGATAGTCGATATAGCCCCAGTAGATCGTCGCGTCCATGCCCCAGGGGACATAGTCCGGCACATACTGGTGCTCGGCGCGCTCGACGACCTCGAGGTCGGCCTTCAGCGTGCAGTAATACAGCGTGGAGGCAACCTGACAGATGCCGCCGCCGAGCTGCTGCTCGGTCTTGCCGCCGACATAGACGCCGGCCTTGCCATAGCCCTTTTCGGCCGTGCGCTCGCCGACGACATCGTTGAACGAGAAGGTCGCGCCGGGCTTGAGGATATAGCCGTTGATCGCCTTCGCCGCCAGACGCAGGTTCTCCGTGCGGGTCGGGTTATAGACGATCGGGCTTTGGCAATAGGCAAGCTTATCGGCAAAGAGCTTGTTTTCGAGAATTTCGCGGGTGTATTCCGGCTGGATGGTCGTGAGCGTGAGCGTGACGGTATCGCCTGCCTTCGCGCCCTCGAACTTCGCAACGGCGTCGATCATGCGGAAGCCGTAGCCCTCCTTGCCGTCGGTGATCTCAAAGGTATTCTCGTCGCAGACGGCATTCACCGGCTCGACGCATTGATATTCCTGATACAGCGCGTCGAGATCGACCGCCTCGGGCAGCGTCTCGGAATAGACCGCGCGCACCTCAAAGGGCTGCAGATCGCTGCGCTCAAAGGCCTTGCCCTCCTTCTGCTGACCGTCGTCGGTCGTGTCGGTGTCGGCGCGCTGGCCGGTCATATAGGCACGCTTGATCTGCTTGAGCAGATCGTCCACGTCGATCTTGCGGCCGAGCGTACCGAGGGTGATGTTCAGGCAGTCGACCGTCTGCGGGTTGCCGTCTGCATCGGTGACGGTGGTCGTGCCCTTCTCGACGCGTGTCTCCGTGCCGACGCGCGCCTTTTCCTCAAGATAGCCGCGCACGGTCTGGCTGATATAATCCTCGTCGAGCGTCATATACTTGCCGATGTCCAGGTCGACGCGCTCCTGACCGGCGTTCTCGACCTCGCTCGTGCGGCCGTAGTCATAGGCCGCGTTCACGCAGGCCGTCAGATCGACCGACAGGTTGACCTGATCCGCCGAGAGCACCAGCGCCGTGCCGTCGGCGACATAGGGCTTGCCGTTCTCGTCGACCGGCGCCTTCGGATCGTCCGGCGCGGATTCGTCCTTCGGCACGGCGACCGTCTGCTGCGCGTTGTCCAGCTCATTGCCGTAAATATCAACGGATTTCACGGAGCTGGGGTCGAACGACGTCTTATAAACGGCATATGCCCCGTGCGTATAGAAGATCACGTTCATATCCTGATCGAGCGAGAGCTTTTCCAGCGTGGTCTGCGCCTCCTGCTTGGTCATGCCGCCCAGATTCGTGCCGAGCACATAGACGTTGTTAAGGATCTTGTTATCGCTCGGCTTTGCAGCGCCTCCGTCGGAGAAATACAAATACCCCGCCACGCAGCCCAGCACAACGACCAGCGCGCAGACAACGCCCAGCACGATGCCGGCTCGATTGTTCTTTTTCCGCTTCTTGGGACGGTTCGGAGCTGCGGCGCGAGACCCGGTCGACCTTCGGACGGCCTCCGCTGCGCGCGTCGCGCCACTGTTCCGACCGCTCGCCGCCGCCGGCCGCGCGGTGCGCGGACGATACTCCCTCGCGGATTGATAGCGTTCGTTTCTTTCCATGTTTTTCTGAACCTCTTTTTTTCATTCGGTGCGATGCACGGGCAGACTTCTACCTATGCAGTACATATTATACCGAGGAATCGACAAAAAGCAACCGCATTTTCAGGGAAATCCACACCGCTTCTGTTAATTTTATGTGAATTTCAGCGGCTTCGAACCATTTGACGCTCAAAACTGCGGTTTGTTCCAAAATTTAAATCTCTTTTCATCACACTGGCAGACTGCAAAAATGTTTGGAAGACAAGCAGCTTGCGCCCGTCGGCGTACGAGGGTACGGTAGGGTGCAAGCTGCGCAGTAAGTCAAAATCCTTGCGAAGCAAGCTGTTTTCTCTCTAAAGTGTTCGGAATACGCTTGTAATTCATAATCATTTCGATTCCGTAAAACAACTCTTATTTGGTGACTGATTTTGACGATTCCGGACTTTTTTGACAGTCTGACACTATTTGTGGTATTTTGTTCCGGCTTGAATACTCTCCGCGCGATAGAGCTGCTCGACGGCCATCACGCGCATCAGGTGGTGCGGGAAGGTCATCGACCCGAAGGACAGACGGAAATCCGCCGCCGCCTTGACGCGCGGCGCGATGCCGAAGGACGAGCCGATCAAAAAGCACAGCGCGCTCCTGCCCGCAAGCCTGACCTGCGCGAGCTTTTCGGCAAACGCCTCGGACGAGAGCGTTTTGCCCTCAGGGGTCAGGACGCAGAACCAGCAGCCCTTCGGGAGCTGCTCGAAAATGCGGTCGGCCTCCTTTTCCAGCCCTGCCGCGATCTCGGCGGGCGAGGGCGACTCCGGCAGGCGCGTCTCGGGAAGCTCGAGCAGCCGGAAGCGGCAGAAGCTCCCAAGCCGCTTGGCGTATTCCTCCACCGCCTGCGCGTAATATTTTTCCTTGAGCTTGCCGACGGCAAGCAGCGTCACTGCGCTCATCCGTTTTCGTCGGGCAGGCGGTCATGCTTCTGCTGGCGCATCCAGATGTTCATCACGAGGCTGTGCGGCAGCAGCTTGACCAGACGCACCTGACGGCGCACCGCAGCGCCGTGGATGGAGACGTCCTTTTTGGTTTTATAAAGATCCTTCAGCGCCGTGGCGATCACATCCTTAGCCTCGTAGAGCTTATTATAGTAGGTCACGGCGTCGTTGCTGGTCTGCGTGGCGTGGTCGAAGAATTCCGTCTTGACCCAGCCGGGATTGACCGCCATCACGCGGATGCCGCGCGGCCGCAGCTCGCGGTTCAGCGCGCGGCTGTAGCTCAGCACGAAGGCCTTGGTCGCGCCGTAGACGTTGATATACGGCACGGGCTGGAAGGCAGAGAGCGAATCCAGCTCGACGATTTTTGCGCCGCGCTTCATATAGGGCAGGGTCGACTCGGTGATCGCAACGAGCGCCTTGCAGTTCAGGTCGATCATCTTCATCGAATCGCTCAGCGGGATCTGGTCATAGCAGCCGAATTTGCCGAAGCCCGCGATGTTCGCCAGCAGGCCGACCTCGGGCTTCGCGGCCTCGAGCAGATCAGCGTAATGCGCCAGCGCCTCCGGGTCGGTCAGATCGAGCGCGATCGGCCGCACCGGAACGGACAGCTCCTGCTTCAGCTCCTCGAGGCGCTCGGCGCGCCGCGCAATGACCCAAAGCTCGTCAAACTTCTCCCACGCCGGAAGCTGCCGCGCAAATTCGCGCCCCATGCCCGAGCTTGCGCCTGTGATAATTGCGATCCTCATCGTTCGTTCCCCTTTCGTTTATCCGTTTTCCTTTTGCAGGAATTCGTCCAGCTCTTTCACGGTTTTGAAGTACCAATTGCAGTTCCGGCGCATGAATTGTTCGATTTCCGGAACGTTATTCGCCCACCCGGCGGCCGCAAACGGCACGCCGCAGACGCGGCACATGTCATAGCCCGCCTTCAGATCGTCAACCATGAGCAGCTGCTCCGGCCGGAAACGAAACCGCCGCATGATCTCCTCCAGCGGCCACGGATGCGGCTTGCGCCGCTCCTCCGGCTGCTCCCAGCCAAAGATCAGGTCGGGCATGGGCAGCTCGTTTACGCGGTAGTCGCGCTCGATGTTCTCGCGCGTGGAATGCGACACGACCGCGATCACGCCGCCGTTCGCGCGGTGCCGCCGCAAAATCTCACGGATGCCGTCATAGGCCTTCGGCACGCGCGTGCGGACGAATTCCTGCCAGAAACGGAATTCCTCGTCCATTTCATCGTCGGTAAAGCCCAGCTCCTCGCGAAAAAAGGCGAAAACACCCGGGTCGAAATTTTTGCGGAAGTAATCGTCGATCGAATAGTGCGGCGCGTCCGGGCGCACCTGCTTCAGAAAGGCCAGAAACGAGGCGTAGTGGATCGTAGCCGTGCTGTTGACGACGGTATCATCGTGATCGAGCACCAAACAGGGATAGTTCATAGCGTACTCCTTCAATTGGTATTATATAACCGATGCGCCAAAGGGCATCAGTGAAAGCTTGGCCAGCTTGAAGCACTGCTTGCCGAACGGAATGCCGACGATCGTGATGCACCAGATGCACCCCGCAGCTGCATAGCCCAGAGCCAGCTCCAGCCCGCCGAAGAGCATCCAGAGCAGGTTGACAAGGAAGGACATCCCGCCGCTGCCGTAGACGATCTCCCTGCCGAACGGGAAAAAGGCCAGCCCGGCCAGCTTGAAGCACTGCACACCGACGGGGATGCCGACGATCGTGATGCACCAGAGCAGACCCGTGAGCGCCCAGCTCAGGCCGCCGAAAAATCCGGTGAACAAAAACCAGAGAATATTGCCGATAATACGCATCGTTTTCTCCTTTTTCTATTATATTATGTGTTTATGTGTTGGTCAGATCAGAATGCCGTTGCAATGGTCGATCTCGTGCTGGATGATCTGCGCCGGGAAGCCCGTGAAGGTTTTGAGCCGCGTTTGCAGCCGCTCGTTCTGCCACTGCACCTTGATCGTGCGGAAGCGCTTCGTTTTGCGCGTGCCCGTCAAAGACAGGCAGCCCTCCTCCGTCTCATATGGCTCGGACTGCCGGACGATCGTCGGGTTGAGCATCAGCTCATAAGCGCCGCCGTTTTCAAAGACAATGATGCGCTTCTGCACGCCGATCATGTTCGCGGCCATGCCGACGCAGCCGTCGCGGTGCGCCGCCAACGTGTCGAGCAGATCCTGCGCCGCGTCGAGGTCGTCTGCCGTGGCGGGCGCAGCCTTCTGCGAGAGGAAAAATTCGTCTGTACAGATTTCCCGGATCATGCTCGTCCCTCCCTGCCGCAGAGCGTTTGGAGCGTTTGATGTCTTGTGTTCATACCATCCTCCGTTATCCAGCCGCGCCGCCGCGCGAACCATACTTCTTTTATTATAATACAAGCTGCAAAAAAACACAATCCCCTTAGACACGGGCGGATCACGAAGTTTTGTGCAGGGTCACTGCCTGCGCATATGCCCGACCCTGCGGGCCGACACTGTCGCGCAGATGCGTTACGGCGGCTTTGCCCGGCATCGGGCTGAATCTGTCGAACCGTATCGTTCACAAAAAGTTCTCAATTTTCCCCCTTGACAAGACGGAAAAGCGTGGTATTATGAAGAAAAAAGAAATTAGCACTCGTTCAATGAGAGTGCTAACGTCCTGTGAAGGGGGCAAGGAATTATGAATACGAATCAGTTCACGCAAAAGACGATAGAAGCCATCCAGAGCGCGCAGTCCATTGCCGCGCTGCACCAGAATCAGCAGATCGAGCAGTGTCACCTGCTGCTGGCGCTGCTGCGTCAGGAAAACGGTCTGATCCCGCAGCTGCTCAAGAAGATGGGCGTCACGGTCGAGAGCCTGGACGCTGCGGCGAACGCCGCCGTGGAAAAGCAGCCGGCCGTCAGCGGTTCGGGCCGCGATCCCGATCAGATTTATGTCTCGCGCGGCATGGACCGCCTGCTGGCGCAGTCGGAGCAGGAGGCCAAGGCCATGCGCGACGAGTATATCTCCGTCGAGCATCTGTTCCTCGCGCTACTCGAGACGGCCGACGACACCGTCGCGCCGCTCCTGCGCGATTACCGCATCACCAAGGAGGACGTGCTCAAGACGCTGCAAGGCATCCGCGGCGCGGCGCGCGTCACGTCGGACAATCCTGAGGAGACCTATGAGGCGCTGACAAAATACGGCACCGATCTGGTCAAAAAGGCGCGCGACCAGAAGACCGACCCGGTCATCGGCCGCGACGACGAGATCCGAAACGTCATCCGCATTCTCTCGCGCAAGACGAAGAACAACCCGGTGCTCATCGGTGAGCCGGGCGTCGGCAAGACGGCCATCGCCGAGGGGCTGGCGCAGCGCATCGTGCGCGGCGACGTGCCGAAGTCGCTTCAGGATAAGACGATCTTCTCGCTGGATATGGGCGCGCTGATTGCGGGCGCAAAATACCGCGGCGAATTTGAGGAGCGCCTGAAGGCGGTTCTGAACGAGGTCAAGGCCTCGGAGGGACGCATCCTGCTCTTCATCGACGAGCTGCACACGATCGTCGGCGCGGGCAAGACCGAGGGCAGCATGGACGCGGGCAACCTGCTCAAGCCGATGCTGGCGCGCGGCGAGCTGCACTGCATCGGCGCGACCACGCTCGACGAATACCGCAAATACATTGAAAAGGATCCGGCGCTCGAGCGCCGCTTCCAGACCGTCATGGTCAACGAGCCGACCGTGGAGGACACGATCGCCATCCTGCGCGGTCTGGAGGAGCGCTACGAGGTCTTCCACGGCGTGAAGATCACCGACCCGGCGATCATCGCCGCCGCGACCCTCTCCGACCGGTATATCACCGACCGCTTCCTGCCCGACAAGGCCATTGACCTCATCGACGAGGCCTGCGCCATGATCCGCACCGAGATGGACTCCATGCCGACCGAGCTGGACGTCATGCGCCGCAAGATCATCCAGATGGAGATTGAGGAGGCCGCGCTCAAGAACGAGACCGACGAGCTTTCGCAAGGGCGTCTGGCTGAGCTGCGCAAGGAGCTTGCCGAGCTGCGCGAGAAGTTCAACGCGACGAAAACGCAGTGGGAAAACGAGAAAAACGCCATCGGCAAGGTGCAGCAGCTCCGCGAGCGCATCGAATCGCTGGGCGCGGAGATCGAGAAGGCCGAGCAGAGCTATGACCTCGAGACGGCCGCGCGCCTGAAATACGGCGAGCTGCCCGAGCTGAAGAAGCAGCTCGCGCACGAGGAGGAGCTGGCGCAGAGCGCCAAGCAGAGCAGCCTTCTGCGCGACAAGGTCACGGAGGAGGAGATCGCGAAGATCGTCGAGCGCTGGACGGGCATCCCCGTGGCGAAGCTCGTCGAGGGCGAGCGCGAGAAGCTCCTGCACCTCGACGCCGAGCTGCATAAGCGCGTGATCGGTCAGGACGAGGCCGTCAAGGCCGTCACCGAGGCCATCCAGCGCAGCCGCGCCGGGATTCAAGATCCGAACCGTCCGCTCGGCTCGTTCCTCTTCCTCGGCCCGACGGGCGTCGGCAAGACTGAGCTGGCCAAGGCGCTGGCCGAGGCGCTGTTCGACGACGAACGGAATCTGATCCGCATCGATATGTCGGAATACATGGAGAAATTCAGCGTGTCCCGCCTGATCGGAGCGCCTCCCGGATACGTCGGCTACGACGAGGGCGGTCAGCTGACCGAGGCCGTGCGCCGCAAGCCCTATAGCGTCGTGCTCTTCGACGAGGTCGAAAAGGCGCACCCGGACGTCTTCAACGTCCTGCTTCAGGTGCTCGACGACGGCCGCATCACCGATTCTCAGGGGCGCACCGTCGATTTCAAGAACACGATCCTGATCCTGACGAGCAACCTCGGCTCGGAATACCTGCTCGACGGCATCGACGCCGACGGCAACATCTCCGACGAGGCCAAGGCGCAGGTGCAGGCGCTGCTCAAGCGCTCGTTCCGTCCGGAGTTCCTGAACCGGCTCGACGAGATCGTCTTCTATAAGCCGCTCACGCGCGAGAACATCGTCGGCATCATCGATCTGCAGCTTGCGGCGCTGAACAAGCGTCTGGCCGACAAGCAGCTCCGCTGCGAGCTGACCGAGCAGGCCAAGCAGCTGGCCATCGACACCGCCTATGACCCGCAGTACGGCGCGCGTCCGCTCCGCCGCTATTTGCAGCACACGGTCGAGACGCTCATCGCGCAGCGCATCCTGCGCGGCGACGTCAAGCCGAACGCCACGCTCCGTGTCGACGCCAAGAACGGCGAGCTGGTCGTGGAGGCATAAAACTTCATACATGAGCACCGCGCCACGAAAAGGCGCAAATACCAGTGTATGAAGGTTTTGTGCATCCTTTCCGGTTGCCCCGCAGGGGCGAGAAAATGGCACATTTCTGTTTTTGCTATGCTTTTGCATAGCAAAAATCATCCCGGTCGGAGGGACGTTGTCCCTTCGACCGGGATTTTTTACTTAGGGAAGCTCTGAATAAATCGGCTGCGTCGCTCAGCGGGTCTTTTGCCCGCTTTGCAATGCGCCGCGCCCATTTTTGGTGCAGCATTTTTTGCCGCCGCTCCGCTTTCTGTTCAGCTTGCACGGATTTTCCGTCCAGTTCGTCCGAAAGCCTGTCATTATATATAATTTTTAATCTAATCTTTACAACTTTGAAACAGGTTACCTCTTGTTTTTTTCGCGGCGATACGATAGAATAGACGCAGATATGACAGAATTCGACCGTGCAGGAATTTCCAAGGAAATTCCGTGTGACAATGTGAATACTATCTCAGAGGTGAGCCCCGATGGACGAACAAACGCAGCAAATTCTTGAGCTGTTCGCACAGCCGACGTTCTGGGTCAAGGACGGCCTGGTCGAATGGCGCAATTCTGCCGCCAGAGCCTTGATCGGCGCGCACGCAGAGCTTGCTACCTTATTTGAGAATGACGACCGGCTGTTCTCCCGCTGGGATCAGACCGGTTTGTTGCAGGTTGGCCTGCTGCTCGACGGCGCGGTCTATGACGCCTCCGTGCGCAGGATCGGCGGCGGAATGCTGTTCGTTGCCTCGCCGTCCGGCCACGGCGGACTGCTTCCGCTGGGCGTGATCGTCAATGCGTCGACAAGTCTCCGCCGCCCGCTGCAAACGATGATGCAGGCGGCCGGGATTCTCTTTGAACAGCTCGACGGGAAGCAGCCGGAGACGGCCGAGGCCGCCGCCGCGCTCAATCGCTCGTTGTATCGCTTCGTGCGCATCTGCGGGCAGCTCTCCGACGGCGGCTCGCTGCTCCTGCATCGCCGCCGCGCGCAAAAGCGCCCGGCCGATCTTTCGCGGTTTTTGGAGCAGCTTGTCGGCGAGGTGCGGCCGCTCGTGCAGGGCACGGGGATCACGCTGGACTATCTTCCGGCGGGTGCGCCGCTGCGCGGGGATCTCGATCTTGCGCTTCTCGAGCGCGCGCTGTACAACCTGCTGTCCAACGCGATCGCCTATACCGACCCCGGCGGGCGCATCACGCTGGAGGCCCAGCGGCAGGGCCGCACGGCTGTTCTGACCATGACGGACAGCGGCAGCGGCATCCCGCCCGAGGTCATGGCCTCGCTCTTTGTCCGCTCGGAGCAGTCTGTCCCCTCCGACCCGCGCGGCGGGCTGGGTCTCGGTCTTCCCATGGTGCGCGAGATCGTCCGGCTGCACGGCGGTGAGCTGACCGTCGGGACCGCTCCGGGCGGAAGCGGCGCGCGCGTCACCTTTACGCTCTCGCTGGAAAGCGGTCCGCTCGAGCTGCGCAGCCGCGCCGTCTCCTATGATTACTGCGGCAAGCTGCACCACGGGCTGGTCGAGCTCTCCGACGTGCTGGCCGACCGCGTGTACGACCCGACAGAGGTCGAATGATTTTCGGTATAAATGCGTCCCTCGCCCCGTATATATGTCTTGGAGGGGATGCATATGCCGACGGAGAACGCGCCGCAGGAGCTGCGCTTGGAAAACCGGGAAAAGCTGACGGTCAGCGGCGTTTCCGAGGTTGAAAGCTTTGATGAGAACGTCGTGGCGCTGGCTACGAGCCGCGGGCTTCTGGTCGTGCGCGGCGAGGAGCTGCATTTGCAGTCGCTCTCCATTGACGGCGGCTGCGTGACCATTCACGGGCAGATCGCGGGGCTGAACTATGAGGAGCTGCGCAAGAGCGGCGGCTTCCTGCGCCGTCTGCTGGGCTGATGGAGCTGCCGCTGACTCTGCAGGCCGCGCAGTTTTTCGCCGCCGCGCTGCTCGGGCTGCTGTTCGGACTGCTGTATGACTTTCTGCGCGGCCTGCGTCGCACGCTGCCGCGCCTGACGCATCTGCTCGACGCGCTCTATGCGCTGTGTCTGATCTTCGCCAATTTTCTCTATCTGCTCTACGTCGGCGGGGGCGAATTCCGCATTTTCATGTTCTGCGGCGAGTTGACCGGCGCGTGCATCTATTTTGCGGCGCTGCAATGCGCGTTTACGAAGCTTTTCATCGGATTCTGGCGCATCGTGACCTTTCCGCTGCGCGCAATCTGCCGTTTTTTGAAAAAAACCTTTATAAAATTTTGTTTTTTTGCAAAAAAGCTCTTTTCAAGCCGAAAAAAATCATGTATAATATGTAACGATATGGATCAACAAAGGGAGGAACCGGTTCATGCGTCTGCTCAGGACGTCCGTCGTCACAAAGCTCATCATCGTCGCCGTGATCGTCTATGCGGCCGTCACCGTCGTCAGCCTCCAGCCGAAAATCGAGGCGCTGGTGCAGGAGCGCAATGAGCTTGCCGCTCAGGCCGACGCCGCCGTCGGCGCAAACGACGCTCTGCGGCAGGACATTGACGCGCTCGGGTCGGACGAGTCCGTCCGGCAGATCGCGCGCGAACGCCTGCATCTGGTCGAGGACGGCGAGCTGATCTACGTCGACAGCACCAAATAATCGAAGGAGTTTTCGCCTGCATGGAGCTTACGGTCGGAGCAATCCTGGAAGGAAAAGTAAAATCGATCACCAACTTCGGCGCTTTCATCTATCTGCCGGAGGGTCGCACCGGGCTGGTGCACATTTCCGAGGTCTCGTCCTCATTCGTCAACGACATTCACGAGCATCTCAAAGAGGGGCAGACCGTCAAGGTCAAGGTGCTCAGCATCGACCCGAACGGCAAGATCAGCCTCTCGATCAAGCGCGCCGCTGCGCCCCCGCCGCGCACGCAGACGCCCCGCGCCGAATCGGCGCGCCGCAGTGAGCCGCCGCGTCCGCGCGAGCCGCTGACCTTCGAGGAAAAGCTCAAGCAGTTTATGTCAGATTCCGACAGCCGCATCGCGGGCTGCCGTCAGTATGAGCATAAGACAAAATCCCGAAGAAGATAACACCAAAGCCTTACATTTTCAGGGGGCATCCGGTTTTCCGGATGCCCTTCTGCTCTTTAGGAGGAATTTTTCATGAAGCATGTTCTGATCACCGGCGGCAGCCGGGGCATCGGCGCGGCCGCCGTGCGCGCCTTTACCGCGACCGGCGCAGCCGTCAGCTTTTTCTATTTGCAGCACGAGGAGGCCGCGCGGCAGATTGCCGCCGAGACCGGCGCGACGGCCGTGCGGTGCGACGTAGCCGACGGCGAGGCCGTCATGCGCGCCGTCGCCGCCCTGCCCCCGGTGGACGTTCTGGTCAACAACGCCGGGATCGCCCATTACGGCCTGATCTCGCAGATCAGCGAGGCGGACTTTCAGCGGCTCTTCGCCGTGAACGTCGGGGGAGTCTATCACTGCGTGAACGCCGTGCTGCCCGCCATGCTGCATGAGCAGGCCGGTTGCATCATCAACGTCTCGTCCATGTGGGGACAGGTCGGCGCGTCCTGCGAGGCGGCCTATTCGGCCACAAAGGGCGCGGTCATTGCTCTGACGCGCGCGCTGGCGCAGGAGCTTGGGCCGAGCGGCATCCGCGTCAACTGCGTCTGTCCCGGCGTCATCCTGACGGACATGACCCGCGTCGTCGGCGACGAGACACTCCGCGAGCTGGCCGGGCAGACGCCCCTCGGCCGCAACGGCACGCCGCAGGACGTGGCGAACGCCATGCTCTATCTGGCGCAGGCCGACTTCGTCACGGGGCAGCTTCTGCCGGTCAACGGCGGCTTTGTGCTCTGAAGTCGCCGGCCGCACAAGATGTTGATGCAGCACAAAAAAGCCGTCGCTTTTCCGCCGTTTTTCGGCAGGGCGCGACGCTTGCCGCCGCTCTGCGCGCGTGGTATAATAAAAGCTACGGAACCTACGAATTAAGAGACAGAGGAGATACATGCCATGCAGGGCGTTGCGTTAACAAGTGAAGAGGTGCGAAAGCTGCTTTCCTGCGGCTGTCCGGACGCCGCCGTGCTCTATCTTTACCGCAAGGCGGAGCTTCCGCTGGAAACGGCGCTCGACAGTCTGCATTTTTCCGTTCCGCAGATGGTCACGGCGACCGACTGTCTGCGTCAGCTCGGTCTTTGGGAGAGCGGCAGGCAGCCCGCGCTCCAGCCGGAGCGCCCGTCCTACACCGAGCAGGACGTGCAGCGCGCCATGAAGGAGCCGCACGGCGATTTTCAGAAGCTCGTCGGCGAAGCGCAGCGCCGCCTCGGCCGCACACTTTCGACCGAGGAGCTGAAAACGCTGCTGTCCTTCACGGATTATCTGCGTCTGCCGGTCGAGGTCGTCGGTCTGCTGCTCTCCTACTGCATGGAGCGGGCGCGGCGGCGCGGCGTGCGCACGCCGTCGATGCGCGCCATCGAGAAGGAGGCCTATCGCTGGGCCGACGAGCACATCGACAATCTGGAGACCGCCTGCTACTATGTGCAGCAGCAGCTTCAGGTGCATACGCGCGTGCAGCAGCTGCGGCTGCTGCTTCAGATCGACCAGCGCCGCCTGACGGCCTCGGAGGAGCAGTATCTGGCCGCGTGGATCGGAATGGGCTTCGGAAACGAGGCCATCCAGCTTGCCTATGAGCGCACCTGCCTGAGCACGGGCGGGCTGAAATGGGCTTACATGAACGCCATTCTGAAATCGTGGCACGAGCAGGGGCTGCACACGCCGCAGGAGATCGCCGCCGGGGATTCCGCGCCGAATCAGGCGATTCCGAAGCGCCGCCGCGAGCCGCAGCAGATGTTCCAGCATCATAACGACGAGATCTCTCCCCTGGAGCGCGAGGCGATCGCCCGCGCGCTGGTGGAGGGAAAGGAGGAATGACCCATGGCCTACAGCGCACAGGTGCTGCGCCGGGCGCGCGCCCGGCTGGAGCAGGCCAAGCTCGAGCGCGAACGGGAGAACGAGGCGCACCGCGCCGCCGCCTATGAGCGCTATCCCCGTCTGCGCGAGATCGACCGGGAGCTGCAGCAGAGCATGGCCGAGCTGGCCATCGCTTTTCTGAAAAAGGACAGCGAGGAGACACTCGGCGCCATCCGCACGCGCAACCAAACGCTTCAGGCCGAGCGCAATTGGATTCTGGAGGCCGGGGAGTTTGAGGACGGCTATCTCGACGACACACCGGTCTGCACGAGGTGCGGCGGGACGGGCTATGACGGCTCGCAGATGTGCTCCTGCCTGCGGGAGCTTTGCCGTCAGGAACAGAAAAAGGAGCTGACGAGCCTGCTCGGCAGCGGCCGTGAGAGCTTCGACACCTTCCGGCTGGATGTTTACAGCGACGCCTATGACCCCAAGCTGGGCACGTCGCCGCGCGAGCTGATGCGCTCGAATCTGAACATCTGCAAAAAATATGCCGCAGGCTTCTCCGCTGCCAGCGGCAGCCTGCTCTTCTCCGGCGCGACCGGGCTGGGCAAGACCTTCCTCTCGGCCTGCATCGCGCGTCAGATCGCCGACCGCGGCTTCAGCGTGATGTACGAGACGGCCATCCGCCTGTTCGGCGACTTTGAGACTGAAAAATTCGGCGCGCAAGGCGGCGACGGCAGCCTGACGCGCAAGTATTTCGACTGCGACCTGCTCATCATCGACGATCTCGGCACGGAGATGACCACACAGTTCACGGTCTCGGCGCTCTACAGCGTGCTCAACACGCGCATGATGGAGGGGAAGCCGATCCTGATCTCGACCAATCTTCTCCCCGAGGCGCTGGAGACGCGCTATTCGCCCCAGATTGCCTCGCGCATCGTCGGGACGTTCCGGCTCATCAAGTTTGCCGGCGACGATCTGCGGCGCAAGGGGCTTTAAGGACCCCTTGAAGCAATCGGCTGCGGCGCTCAGCGCGTCTTTTGCCCCAACTGATCGGCTTGAAACAAGCTCCCCCGCTGACCGCTCTTGCAATTGAATCAGAGGCTCCTTGACTTATGCGAAAAGAGGTCGATTTTTATGTTGGATTATAAGATCATGCATGGCAGCGTGCTGGACGGCTCCGGCGACGCTGCCTTTGCAGCAGATATCGGCATTCAGGACGGACGCATCGCGGCCGTCGGCGCGCTGGGCGGCGTCCCGGCCGCAAGCACGCTCGACGCGCGCGGCATGACCGTCACGCCGGTCTTTCTGGACATTCACCGCCATGCCGATCTCGCCGCCTTCCGCCCCGGCTTCGGGGAGCTGGAGCTGCGGCAGGGGCTGACGACCATCGTCAACGGCAACTGCGGACTGTCCGCCGCGCCCTTCGGCGCGGAACACCGCGACGAGATCCTGACCTATCTCGCGCCGATCCTGGGCAGGGCGCAGGCCGGACTTCCGACCGCGCGCATGGCCGATTATCTGCGCGCGCTGGAGCGCGAGCGTCTGCCCGTGAACGTCGGGATGCTGGTCGGCGGCGGCGTGGTGCGCGCGGACGTCTCGGGCTACCGCGCCGACCCGCTCGACGGCGCCCGGCTTCGCCGCATCCATCAGGGTCTGGAGCAGGCGCTGGCCGACGGCGCGTTCGGCGTCTCGCTCGGGCTGGGCTACGCGCCGGAGTGCTTCTATTCCACGGACGGGCTGATCGCCGCTCTCGCCCCGCTTGCGCACACGGACATTCCCGTCACCGTACACATGCGCGAGGAGGGCAGCGACGTGGACAAGGCCGTCGAGGAAATGCTGACCGTCGCGCGGGCGCTGCACTGCCCGCTGCACATCAGCCATCTCAAGGCCATGGGCAAGCGCAACTGGGGGCGCAAGATCCCGGCGATTCTGAACACGCTGCACCGCGCCTGCGAGGACGGCATGGACGTCCGCTGGGACGTCTACCCCTACACCGCAGGCTCGACCCAGCTGCTGCACATCATGCCGCCGAGCCTCCTGCGCGGCGGCACGAACGAGATCTGCCGCCGTCTGCGCGACCCGGCCGAACGCCGGGCGCTCAGGGAGCACCTGCGCACCGGGACGGATTTCGACAACATCTCCCTGCTTGTCGGGTGGGAAAACATCGTCATGTCCTCCCTGCGTCTGCCGGAAAACCGGCAATACGTCGGCAAGACCGTCGCCGAGGTCGCCGCGCTGCGCGGGCAGGAGCCGGAGGACTGCGTCTTCGATCTCCTTGCCGACGAGCGCTGCACGATCACGATGATCGATTTCATCGCCTCCGAGGAGGACATCGGCGCGATTCTGCGCTCCGACCGCGTGAACGTCATCTCCGACAGCACCTATCCCACCGAGGGCGTGCCGCATCCGCGGCTCTATGGCACGTTCGCCCGCATTCTGGAAAAATACGTCCGGCAGGACGGCGTGCTCACCCTGCCCGAGGCCGTGCACCGTATGACCGACGCGCCCGCGCAGTCGCTGCGGATCGCCGGAAAGGGACGCATCGCCGTCGGCTATGACGCCGACCTGCTCGTCTTTGATCCGGCCGCCGTACACGAGGCCGGGACCTACGCCGATCCGGCACGGTTCGCGCAGGGAATGCGCGACGTCTTTGTCGGCGGACGCCCGGCAATTCTCGGCGGAACGCGCACGGACGCCGCGAGCGGCGTCGTTTTGCGCCGTTAAATTGAGTTAAGTCTTGCATTGTTCCCGAAAACATGATATAATCGGAAGGAAATCAAGAGCAAAGGAGCGATTACAATGCGAATCAAGCGTTTTTTGAGCCTCGCACTCTGCGTTTGTCTGCTGCTGGGGCTGCTTCCGTCCGTCGGTCTGCACGCAAGCGCGGCCGAGGCGACGATCTGCATGAATTTCGTCACGGAAAACACCCGCTGGAGCTACGGCGGCGTGGATTTTGACTGCAACCGCGACAGCAGCCGCAACATTACGACCGCCGACAACGGCTGGGCGTGGTACGGCGCTGGCAATGAGGTCTATGCGGCCAAGACGCTGGTGCTTGAGCCGACCTTCCGTCTGGACACGACGAACAACGTCGGCATTCTGCTCCCGGCCGGGAGCAAGATCGTCTATCGCACGACGGAGGAAGCCGGCCCGTACATCCGCGCCTCGCGCAAGAATAACGACAGCAACGCCTACGGCGTCCACTGCAAGGGCGACCTGACCGTCTGCGGCAGCGACGAGCAGGCCTTGCCGACGGGTCTGACAATCCTCGCGGGCGACAGCAGCTCCGCCAAGGACAGCGCGTGCAGCATCGGCCTCTGGGTCGAGGGCACGCTCACGCTCGACGCCGCGAAGGTCAACGTGACCGGCGGCAGCATCGCAGGCAGGGACTCCTACGGCGTCTTTGCCGAGAAGGACGTCGTCGTGACCGACTCCGTGCTCACGGCGCACGCCGGTGCGGCCAGCGGACGCAGCTTCGGCGTCTTTGCCAAGGGCACGCTGCGCGCCGCCTCCGTCACGGACGGCAGCACGGTCAACGCCTACGGCTATGACTCCGACGCCATGCCCCGCGCCGAGGGCAAGAGCTACGGCATCTGGACGCTCAAGGGCGTCTCGGCCGAGGCCGGGGAGGGCGGCGTCACCGTCAACGGCTACGGTGCCTCCGTCGGCGGCGATGCCTATTCCTGCGGAATTCTGATCTCCGAGGGCGATCTGCGCGTCTCGGGCACGGAATCTGCGGCGCAGGTCAACGGCTATTACGGCTCGACCGAGACCGGCATGGCCTTCGGTCTGCGCGTTTACGGCGACCTCTCGCTCGACGGTCTGGCAAGCGTCAGCGGCGATTCCCACCACGACGCGCTCGTCCGCGCCGACTGCTACGGGCTTTATCTGACCGGCGCGATCAAGGTCACGAACCCCGACCCCTTCACCGCGCCGCGCCTCTCGGCAGCCGCCTCGAGCACGGGCAAGGGCAAGCCCGCCTACGGTCTTTATGCCACCGGGAAGCTCGAGCTTCCTGCTGCGCTCTCCGGCCATTTCAGCGGCACGAGCTCCGCGCTGCATTCGGCCAAGAGCGTCTCCTATGACGCACTCGCCAGCGGCACGACCACGGCCGATCTGAGTGAGCCGGTCTCCCTCTATGACTGGAAGGCCTCGGGCAAGGATTTCGTGAAGGATTCCAAGCCCGCACGCGTTCTGACGCTGCATCCGGGCTATGGCGTCTGGATCGGCAGCCACCGCATCTCCCCCAAGGACAAGCTCAGCGACGTGCTCGGCGACGGCACGGTCGCCTACACGCCCGCCAAGACCGAGTCCGACGCGGAGCGGCTCACAATCCGTGATCTGAGCCTCCACGCAGACGGTTGCAGCGGCATCCGCTCGTACCACAATCTGACGCTCGACGTGCAGGGCGCGAACACGATCTCCGCAAAGAGTGCGGAGAATGCCTGCGCCATCCTGTCCTACGGCTCGCTGCGCCTTGAGGGCAAGGGCAGCCTTGTCGCGGCCTCGGAGCAGGCCGCCGCAATCCGCGCCGAGGAGGGCATTACGCTGCACACGCTCGTGCTGAAGGCATCCTCGGGCGCCTCCTACGCCGTGCAGGCCGTCTCCGGTAAGCTCAGCCTTATCAGCGCCACGCTGGACGCAATCGGCACGCCCGCCGCGCTCAAGGCCGCAACGGTCTCCGTCGCGGGAGACGTGACCACGAAGGTCGGCGAGCCGCTGGTCGACTGGGATCGCAGGGAGCCGCTGACGGCCTATCCGCAGGTCTCTGTCACAGTCAATCCGCCCTGCAAGGGCGACGAGACCTGCCCCGGTCACGCCTTTGCCGATATGCCCGAGCCGAACAACTGGGCGCACGTCGGCATCGATTTTGCCGTGAAGCACCGCCTCTTTGAGGGCACTGCGCCGGACGCCTTTGAGCCGGACGGCACGATGACCCGCGCCATGCTGGTCACGGTGCTCTGGCGGCTTGCCGGGCGCCCGGATTGCACCGACGTCTCCCCCTTCACCGACGTGAGCCATGAGTCGCTGTACTATTACGTTCCGGTGGCATGGGCCGCGCGGAACGGCATCGTCAACGGCGTCTCGCCGACGGAGTTCGAACCGGATTCCCTCGTCACGCGTGAGCAAATGGCCGCGATCATGTTCCGCTATGCCAAGTTCCGCGAATATGACCTGAACGGCCGCGCCGATCTGAGCTATTTCCCCGATCTCGGGAGCGTCTCGGAATACGCTGCGGAGCCGCTGGCGTGGGCGAACTACGCCGGACTCATCACCGGAACGAACGGTGACGACGGCATCGTCGTGATTGCCCCGGCGGACGGCGCGACGCGCGCGCAGGTAGCCGCGATTCTGATGCGCTTCATGCAGTATTACGGGCTGGACACCGCCGATTAAACCGACGAACCTCATTTAGAGGCTTTCTGACCAAAGAAAGAGCCGCACGCTGCCAATTCTGCGGCAGCGCGCGGCTTTTTCTCATGCTTCTGTCAAATTTTCAGAACACGACGACGAGCAGCATCTTGAACTGCTCCTGACCGAACACGGCGTGCGGATGCCCGGCGGGCATGACGATCGACTCGCCCTCGTGCAGGATATACTGCTGACCGTCGACCGTGATGCGGCCGACGCCCTCGAGACAGGTGACGAATGCATCGCCGCCGGAGCGGTGGCTGCTGATCTCTTCGCCCTTGTCAAAGGCGAAGAGCGTGATGCTCACGGCGTCGTTCTGCGCAAGCGTCCTGCTGACGACCTGACCGGGCTGGCAGGCGACCTGCTCCCGCAGGGTCACAACCTCGGCCTTGGAGATATTCTTAATCATTTCGTGCATTTTTAATCATCCTTTCCCGCGCCGCAGACGGCGCTTCTGTCTAGGGAAGCTCTGATTAAATTGCAAGAGCGGTCAGCGAGGGATTTTGTTCCAAATTGAGGTTTGAAAATCGCAGGAATCCTTTACGTATTTCAAGATTTTCAAACCGATAAGTTGGGGCAAAAGGCCCGCTGAGCGCCGCAGCCGATTTATTCAGAAGTTCCCTAGTTTATTATACCAGATTTTCTGACAAAAACAATCGGAGGAAGCTATGAAACGATTTTTAGTTGTTGTGGACATGCAGAAGGACTTTGTCGACGGTTCGCTCGGCACGGCCGAGGCGCAGGCGATCGTTCCGCCCGTCGCGGAGAAGATCCGCAGCTTTGACGGCACGGTCTTCGCCACGCTCGACACGCACGGCGCAAATTACCTTGAGACGTCCGAGGGGCGGCATCTGCCCGTTGCGCACTGCATCAAGGGGACGCCCGGCTGGCAGCTCAACGCCGACGTTGCCGCCGCGCTCGAGGGAAAGCACGCCGTCGTGCTCGAAAAGCCAACCTTCGGCTCATTGGAGCTGGTCGAGCGCATCCGTCAGGCTGCGGGCGGCGCGGATTTTTCCGTGGAGCTGATCGGCCTCTGCACGGACATCTGCGTCGTCTCCAACGCGCTGCTGCTCAAGGCGAATTTCTATGAGCAGACCGTCCGCGTCGATGCGGCGTGCTGCGCGGGCGTGACGCCCGAGACGCATCGAGCGGCGCTCACGACGATGCGGATGTGTCAGATCGAGGTGGAAAACGCCTGATCCTCCCTTTTCCCCTTTTTGGCTTGCTTTTTGCGGCAAGCTGTGCTATGCTTGATACGATAGAAAGAATAACGGAGGCTGGCACTCATGATATATCTGGACAACGCCGCGACCTCCCTGCGCAAGCCGCAGGCGGTGACGGATGCCGTTGTTGAGGCGATGCAGACGGTCGGAAATTGCGGCCGCGCCGCCTATGACGAGGCGCTCGACGCGGCGCGAACGGTCTTTTCGGCGCGGCAGGCCGTCGCGGCCTTCTTCGGCTGCCCGCGCGCCGACCACGTCGTCTTCACCGCGAACATCACCGAGTCGCTGAACATCGCGCTGAACGGCCTGCTTTGCCCCGGCGACCATGTGATCGCGACCGATCTGGAGCACAATTCCGTGCTGCGGCCGCTTTACCGGCTGGAGCGCGAGCAGGGCGTGGCCGTCAGCTTCGTCCCGGCCGACCGGCGCGGGCAGATTGATTATGCCGCGTTCGAGGCGCTCCTGCGCCCGCAGACGCGGCTTGTCGTCACGACGCACGCGTCGAATCTGACCGGAAATGTGCTCGATATTGCGAAAATTGCAGATTTTTGCCGCAGGAATGAGCTGATCTATGTGCTCGACGCGGCGCAGACCGCCGGGTCGTTCCCGCTGGACATGACCGCGCTCGGCGTCGACGTGCTCTGCTTCACGGGGCACAAGGGGCTCATGGGGCCGCAGGGCACCGGCGGCCTCTGCATCCGCGAGGGCGTCGAGATCCGCCCGTGGAAGGTCGGCGGAACGGGCGTGCAGACCCATCTGCACGAGCAGCCCGCGCAGTATCCGACCCGGCTGGAGGCCGGAACGCTCAACGCCCACGGCATCGCCGGTCTGCACGCGGCGCTGGAGTTCTTGAACAAGACCGGATTGGAGACAATCCGCGCCCACGAGGAGCGGCTGACACGCCGGTTTTATGAGGGCGTGCGCGCGATCCCCGGCGTCACGGTCTACGGCGATTTTGCCGCGCCGCACGCCGCGATTGTTACGCTGAATCTCGGCACAGACGATTCCTCGGAGGTCGCCGACGCGCTGGCACAGGACTTCGGCATCGCAGTCCGTGCCGGGGCGCACTGCGCGCCGCGTATGCACGACGCCCTCGGCACGGCGGAGCAGGGCGCGGTGCGCTTCTCCTTCGGCTGGTACAACACCGACGAGGAGATCGACGCCGCCGTTGCGGCCGTGAGGAGTCTTGCCGAATGAAACAACAACCGAAGCTGGTTCTGACCTTTTACACGAGTGCCGGGGCAATGGAGCTGGAACGGCTCTGCAAGGCAGCCGGCGTGCCGGGTCGGCTCGCGCCCGTGCCGCGCAGCATCACCTCTGACTGCGGCATCGGCTGGACAATGCCCTTGGCCGACAAGCCCAAGCTGCTGGCCGCGCTGAACGGTCGTGACCACGAGATCGCGGGAATGCACGAAATCAACGGAACGGAGCATGAAACATGGAAAACGAAGTAAAACTGACGAAGCTTGCAAAATGCGCCGGGTGCGGCGCGAAGGTCGGCGCGGGCGTGCTGGCGCAGCTCCTCGAGGGCATCCGCGTCCGCAAAGACCCGAACCTGCTGGTCGGCTTTGACCGCAGCGACGACGCCTCGGTCTATAAGGTCTCCGACGAGCTGGCGCTCGTGCAGACGGTCGATTTTTTTCCGCCCATCGCCGACGACCCTTATACCTTCGGCGCGATCGCCGCGACGAACGCCCTCTCGGACGTCTACGCCATGGGCGGCGAGCCGAAGCTTGCGCTGAACATCATGGCCGTCCCGGAGGACATGCCCAGCGAGGTCGTGCACGACATTCTGCGCGGCGGCTATGACAAGGTCTATGAGGCCGGAGCACTCATCACGGGCGGCCACAGCATCCTCGACGACGAGCCGAAATACGGCCTCGCCGTGACGGGCTTCGTGCATCCCGACCGCGTTCTGACGAACTCCGGCGCGAAGCCGGGCGACGTCATTCTCTTCACGAAGCCGATCGGCATCGGCGTGCTGACCTCCGGCATGAAGGCCGGGCTGGTCAGCGACGAGACGACCCGTTTTGCCTATCGCATGATGACCACGCTGAACAAGGCCGCGCGCGACGTCATGGTCAAGTATCGCGTCCACGCCTGCACGGACGTGACCGGCTTCGGCCCGATGGGGCATCTGCTGGAAATGGCGCAGGGCAGCGACGTCGAGCTGCATATGCAGGTCTCCGGGGTCGATTTTATCCCGGAATCGCTTGAGCTGGCGCGCATGGGCGTGCTCCCGGCAGGCATGTACCGCAACCGGAATTTTGCCGAGCCGTGGGTCGACGTCGGGACGATCGAGACAGCCGTGCAGGATCTGCTCTTCGATCCGCAGACCTCGGGCGGCCTTGCGATCGCGGTCGATCCGGCCGACGCCGACGCGCTGCTCGCGGAGCTGAAGACCTGCGTCCCCTCGGCACAGCGCTGGGCAACGGTGCAGCCCTATCGCGGGGACAAGCGCATCTTTCTCGAGCCGTGACCGGTCTGACGCTCAAGCGGCTTGAGGCCTTCGTCTGCGTGGCCGAGTGCGGCAGCTTCTCCGAGGCGGCCGAGCGGATGTATCTTTCGCAGCCGGCCGTCAGCGGCGCAATCGCCGCGCTGGAGACCACGCTCGGCGTCACCCTGCTCGAGCGCGGGCGGCGTAAAAGAATTCTGCTGACCCCGCAGGGGCAGGAGACCTACCGGCGCAGCAAGGAGATTCTGCGCAGCTGTCAGCGGCTGGAGGAGGCGTTCTCCTCGGAGGAGACGGTGTTGACCATTGGTGCCTCAACGATGCCGATGGAGGTTTTGCTGCCGCCGCTGCTGGCCGCGTTCCACCGCAAGCACCCGCAGTGCCGCTTCGTCCTGCGGAGCGGCAACAGCGCGGAGATCCACGCGATGCTGCAAAACGGCGACGTCCAGCTCGGGCTTGTCGGCTCGCTGCCGGAGGCAGGCACATTGGACAGCCGGCCGCTGTGCAGCGACGAGCTGGTGCTCGTCACGCCGAACACGCCCGCCCTGCGCGAGGCGGCGCGGAACGGCCTGACCGGATCGGAGCTGCCGGAGCAGCCGCTGATCCTACGCACGGAGGGCTCGGGAACCCTGCGCGCCGCGCGGGCGTTTCTGCACGAGGCAGGCAAAACGCCGCCCATCGTCGCGCAGATCGAAAGCAACGAGGCCATTTTGCGCGCCGTGCAGCAGGAGCTGGGCAGCGCGATCCTCTCCGGCAGTGTGGCCGCGCCCTGGGCAAGGGATGGCCGTGTGCTCAGCTTTCCGCTGCGCAGGCCGCCGGTCATGCGTCGGCTCTATCTCGTGCTCCCGCCGGCTGCGACGGGTCTTTCCGAGCGCTTTGCGTCCTTTGCGGAGCAATACGCCGCCGCACACTTCGCGCCGTGACGAACGAACCGGATATGCCTTCCCCTTCGCGGGACGGACAAGCGCCCCTGGCCGCTCGGTCAGAGGCGCTTTGCGTTTTTTGGGTTACGGAATGTCCTGCTCCAGCTCCTCGGGGACTTCGTCGAGCACTGACGGATTGCGCAGCAGCTTTTTGAAGTATTTCATGACCGTCGCATAGTAGAAGCCGTCGACGGTGCGCTCGTCGCAGTTGACTGAGAAGTCGACATAGCGGCGCGTCACGGGCTCTCCGTTGAGATCCAGCTCGGTCTTGCGATACTTACGGCCGACCGCCATGAACGCGGGCAGATTGCCGAAGTTATAGAGATGGTGCACGATCGGCGGAATGCCCAGCGAACCCATGGAGGTGAAAATCACCGAGCCGTGGAAGGGGCTGAGCTCGAGTAGAAAGGCCGGAAGCTTGCCGAAATAATCGGCGACCTTGAGGCACCAGACCGTGAACTTCAGCAGCAGCCCGGGCAGGCTTGCCAGCAGACCCGCGAGGTTGTCAAACGCACTGTCAAGCGGTGTGCTCTTGACCCTCTCGACCTCGGCGTTCAGCTTGTCGTAGACGTCCTTGGCCGTATCGTGACGGTCGAGGTGCAGCTTGATCATGGTGTCCGGCGATTCGGTGGTCATATCCTTCTTGACTGCCATGACGAACTGGATCTCGTCGCCGCGCTGATAGACGCGCTGCCCGGAGAAGAAGCGATTCGTGGCCGGGTATTTCGTGAGGCAGCGCACATAGGCCGCAAGGAACACATGGAACAGGCCGAAATTCTCCATTCCCTCGGCGCGCTTACGGTGGACATAGCGCTCGATGGCGCTGATCTCCACGGTGTCGTGGATGCTGTTGCAGGCGTCGTTGCGATCCGGCATGATGTAACCTGCGACGACGGACATGCCGTTGAGCGTGCGCACACGGCGGCCGTCCTTGCGGTCGCCCCACGTCGGGTGATAAAGCCCGTCGGTGAAGCGGTGCGCCGCCAGCATGGCCGAAAGGAAGGCCGCAGCAATGCAGACGTTGGCGATCTTCTCGAACAGATACGTCCGGCTGATCCCGCTCTGCACCTCGCTCACAAGGTCGTAGACAAGCACGGCCATGGCAACGGCCGCCAACAGCTGCATGAGCATCACGTTGCCCATCTTACCGGTCAGCAGAAAGCGATAGAGCACGTAAATTGCCAGATAGATCAGGCAGCAGGCAAACACATAACGCAGGTAGCCCAGCAGCGCATAGCTCGAGCCAAGGCCGTCGAGCACGGAGCTGTCGCTGTGGATGCGGACATACCAATCAACGGCGACCGCGCCGAAATAAACGCACATCCAGAAGACGTCGCGCGTCGTGCGGTAAAACTCCTTCGGTCCTTGCAGCACGAGCCGCAGCGAAAAGCCAAGGCCGACCAGCATCGGCAGCAGACGCAGGAAGCAGAAGCTCCAGAAGCCGGGCATCTCGCCGAAGCTGAGCGAGAGCACCTGCATCACGACCGCTGCCAGCGATGCCGCAGCGGCGAACCAAGTCAGCGGATTTTTCCGACTGACGTAATATCGGATCTGATTCATTCATCTCTCCCCTTTTTTATCTTGGGATTCTCTGATTCAATCGCAAGAGCGGCCAGCGAGGGGTTTTGTTCCAAATGGAGGCTTGGAGCTCGCAGGAATCCTTTACGTATTTCAAGACGATAGGCTGGGGCAAAAGACCCACGGAGCGCCGCAGCCGATTGATTCAGAGGTTTTCTGGTAATGCCGTCGTCATTATACCATTTTCGCGCCGTTCCGTCAAGAAAAAAGGACGGATGCCGAGCGGCGTCCGTCCTCAAATTCATGATTCCGCCTTTGCAGGCTTCCGCTCGCACCGGACGACCTGCTGCGGGAAGGGCTTCTTGCGCAGGGCAGAGCGGTCAGCGAGGGATTTTGTTCCAGATTGAAGTTTGGAAATCGCAGGAATCCTTTACGTATTTCAAGATTTTCAAACCGATAAGCTGGGACAAAAGACCCGCTGAGCGCCGCAGCCGATTGATTCAGAGGTTCCCAAGAATCAGTATGAAAAACAGCGAAAAAACAAAGCAAGGGGCTTGCCGCCTGCGATGAACAGACGGCAATCCCCCTTTTTTAGCAGCTTGACAGCTTATATTATAAATACTTGCCAAACCGCTTGGGTCGCGTTATTTCTCCGCTGCGGGGAGGGCGCCGACGCGAACCATCAGCGCGGCGGCCTCGGCGCGGGTCGCGTTGTCCTTCGGGCGGATGGCGCCGGTGTCGTCTCCGCGGACGACCTCGACGGCGGCAGCCCATTCAACGGCCTCTCGCGCGTAGCCGGAAACCGCGGCGGAATCATGGAATTTGTCGTTCAGGTCGACCTTCTTGTCGAGGTCGGCCTTCTTTGCGTAGGCGGCGTAGCGGAACAGCATGGTCGCGATCTGCTCGCGGGTGATGTTCTCGTGCGGGGCGAACTCGGTCTGCGTCACGCCGTTGGTGATGCCGGCCTTGACGCCCCAGTTGACGGCGTCGCAGTAATACGCGGTCGGCCTCACGTCGGTGAAGGTGCTCGTTGCGTCCTCGACCTTCTTCTCGCCGTCAAGACGGTAGAGCATGGTGATGAACTGCGCGCGGGTGACCATTCCCTCCGGCTCGAAGGTCGTTTCGCTCGTGCCGTTAATCACGCCTGCGTGATACATCGTGAGCATGTCGGCATAGAACCAGTCGCTCTTGCTGACGTCGGTGAAGGGCTGCTCGATGATCTTGATGCGAACCTCGTTCAGGTCGACCTTAATGGGGTTTTCCTTGGTGGATTTTTCAAAATAGGCCTGCAGCGCGTGGCGCATATAGGTCTTGTTGACGTGGGTGATGATTTTCACGTCCTCGGCGATGCCGGCTTCCTTGTTGAGCACGTTGAGCATCGTGTAGCCGTCGCCGCCGCTGGCGATGAAGCTGTTGATGACGACCTTATAGCGCTTGGACGGGTCAAGCGGAGTGCCGTCCTTGAATTTCACGTCGGAAACGCGCTTGCCGGGCTCCTTGGTCAGGTCGGCGGTGTAGGTGATGCCCGCGGGCTGCGCGAACTTGCCGTGCAGGCTGGGCAGCGCGCTGACGCCGTTCTCCAGAGCGGCCAGAATGGCCTCGCCCGGAGCTTCCACAAGCATCATGTCGTTGTCAAACGGCAGGACGGAGTTGCAGACCTTGAGCGTGACCTCGCCCTCCGGGATAGACGAGCGCATACCGCCGCCGTTGACGAGGCAGATGTCGGGCTCGTAGTCGGCGAAGAAGTCGAGCAGGGCGTCGGTGACCAGATTGGCGATCGGGGAGTTCTGCGCGCGGACGAGCTGCGTCGACCACTCGAGCTGCTGGGCGCTGTAGCCGACAACCTCCTCGAGCGCCTTGCCGACCTCGGCGTTATAGTCGTCGATGATCTTCTTGACGGCGGCGTCTTCCTTGTATGCGTCGGTCAGGAAGATCTGGTTGTAGACGACGCCGGTCATTTTTCCGTTGTAAACGACCACGTTGATCTGGTTGAGGGCTTCGCCGTGCTTGCTGGGGTTGATGAGATACTGGGTGCCGTTGACGATGGTCGGCCGGCCGGCGATGTCGTTGCCGCCGCCGATGGAGATGTCGACCGCCTTGTTGTCGGTCACGAGCTGCGTGTTCTTGCTGTGCAGGTGGGACAGCGCGACGACGACGTCGCACTTTTCCTCGTCCTTGAGCTTGCCGACCAGCTCGGTGGCCTTGGCGAGGTCGTTGTCCCACTCGATGTCGCGGGTGTTGGTGTAGAGGGTGGTCTCGGCGCTCTTGTCGTCGGTCACGCCGAAGATGCCGAACTTCAGGCCGCCGGCGGTGACGGTGATGTAATCGCCGAACGGATAGGTCTTCTCACCTTCATAGACCTTGCCCTCGCGGAACTTGGTGTTGGCCGAGAGCATGGCGTAGCTTGCTCTGTCGCGCAGACTCAGGAGATTTTGCAGAGAATAGTCGAAATCGTGGTTGCCAAGGACGGTGGCGTTTAGACCGAGCGCGTTGAGCGCGTCGACGGAAACCTTGCCCAAGGTGACGTTGGCCAGCGTGGTGTTGTACGGGGAGTCGCCGCCGTCAACATAGATCACGTTGTCCTCGCCGACTGCGGTCCGCACCTCGTCCATGACGGTCTTGATGCGGGCGACGGAGCCGATCTCGAACTTGCCGTCGGAGGATCGATAGGGGATGTAGTTGCCGTGGATGTCCGCAGTTGCGAACATGGCGACGAGCTTCGTTTCCTTGAGGAAGGCGAAGAGCGTGCCGACCTGCTCCTTGGTGATGGGCTCGTCGGTGATGTCGGAGGCCTTAAACAGGCCGTCGTCGATGGCCTTCTTGAGGTGGTCGATCTTGAGATCTGCGCCGTACATGCCCTTGGCAACGGCGGTGGCCATTTCGCGGACGGTGATCGGCGCGTCGGGCTTGAAGCTCAGGCCGTCCGCGTCCAGCGGCAGAAGCAGCGCGTTGACAACGGCTTCGATCTTGGGAGCATCGGGGCGCTTGACGCAGTCCTTCGCGGCGGCAATCACGTTCTTGGCGGTGATGGCCTCGGAGGAGGCGGCGTAGCCAAGCTCCTTCGGCGTTTCCTCCATGCCCTCGATCTGCAGGGCGTGGATGTCGGCCAGCGCGAACGATTCCGCCAAAAATACGGCGGCGTCGGCGCGCGTGAACGGCTCGGCGGCAAATACGGAACCGGGGATCAGCGAGAGCAGGATCATCAGGGTCAAAACGACGGATAGGACTCTCTTCATTGCGAACCTCCTAAAAAGTATTTTTCTGCACCGGGGAACCGGGACAATATCAGAATATCATGAAGACGGCAGGAAGACAACCCCTTCTTATTCGGCAAGAGGATTTTTGGCGAAATTTATGAATTTTTACGGAAAAACTGTGCATGATGTACAAAATTGTACCGATGAAACGCGCACAGTTAATCAATTTGAATAACCGCCCGTTCCGCACTGCCCGGCTCGGCGCGGCCTCCTGTCCGTCCTGCGGAGACAACCGGACGTTTTTGAAGCATTTGCATTGACACGCGATACGCCTTGCGTTATAATGATACATAGGGAGGCAAAGCCCCGGCCGCCGCCCATATCCGCGGCTGCTCCGCGCGTTGGGTGAAAAACAGCCGGGAATGCCCGCGGCAATCCCAAGTTCAATCAAATCCAATAAAAGGAGAAAAATGATGAGAAGATGCATTTCCCTGCTGCTGGTTCTGGCGGCCCTTTTCGCCATGGCGCCGCTCTGCCTGAGCGAGGCGGCCGAGCCGACGCAAGACGCGGTCGATGAGGCAGCGCTGCAGGACGGGCTGGACTATGCGCTGACCCACACGGAGATCATGCACCCGCTCACCGAAGAGAACGAAAATGGGGCCTCCGAGGCGATGCGGCGCACTGTGCCGGCGAAGCGGGACGCTGCGAACAATAACCTGCTCGTTCCCGGCCCGCTGATGGAGGGCTGCGGTGCCAAGCAGGGCAACCGGATGGTCATGAGGATGATCCGATTCCAGACCGGGAAGGCCGGCCAAAAGCAGATCGTCCTGATCTTCCGCGGCACGGACGTGAGCAAGGAGCCGGTCGAGGTGCTTTTCAATGACTTTGACACAACGGAGGGCATTTTTGAAAGCACCGGGATCTGGGAGACCGAGGGCGTGCAGCTTGGCACATACACCGCCGTCACGTGTACGGCCGATTCTGAATTCCAGGTGATCGAGGGCACCGCTTCTGCAGAGCAGGTTTATGTGTTGGATCACGACGTGTGGGTCCAGTCGATTTATTTCACGGATCTTGACGGCAATCGGCTCAGCAAGGCAACCATGACCGCATCGGGGCCAAGCTATGTCTGCGTCAAGCATGAGCCTGCGATCACCACATACACCCCGAAGATATCCATCAGCATCGGACGTCCCCCTGCGGGCATACAGCAATACAGCGGTCTGCTGATACTCGAGCCGCGATATTACGGATGGGGATCGGCAAGCATCAGCTGCGAAAATTCGCAGATAAGCTGCGAGCTGCCGTTCGAGATCTGCGTCCATGCTGACGGGCATCGTGCCGAGGAGACGGAGCTGCTGAAGCCCGCACAATACATCGGGGGCGGCTCGATTTCCTACTGCCCGGATTGCCATACCTCGCATATCTCCGAAACAAAATCAAATTGCGACATATATTACACATTTAATGATATTCCAAGATCGGCGTGGTATTGCAAGTCGGTCAGAGCCGCCGTTGAATACGGCCTGTTCAATGGCGTCAGCGAGACCAAATTTGCGCCGGAGGGCACGATGACGCGCGCAATGCTCGTGACGGTTCTGTGGCGGTATGCCGGAGAGCTTCAGGAGGGCGCCAACGTGTTTTCCGATGTCCCGGCAGGGAAGTGGTATACGGCGGCGGTTGCATGGGCAGCAAAAAATCGGGTCGTAGACGGCGTCGGAAACGGAGAATTCGCACCGGAGGACACGATCACGCGCGAGCAGCTCGCAACGATCATATACCGCTATGCAGCCGGGATCGGCGCAGATGTGACGGAGCGGGCGGACTTGGCCCCCTTTGCCGACGGAGACGCCGTCAGCAGGTGGGCGACTGAGGCGATGCAGTGGTGTGTCAGTCAGGGCCTCATCGGCGGCTATCGTTCGGGCGACGAAATGCTCCTTGAGCCGAAGGGCAGCGCGACGCGCGCTCAGGTCGCGGCGGTTCTGATGCGATTGATCGAAAAAATGAATCCGGTGGAGGAGCTTGATACCACGGGCGCGCTCGACAGCGGGTCGCTCGAAGGGGATCCGGAAAGCAAAAACTGGGCATTCTTCCCGGACGGGACGCTCGTCCTTGCCGGCGACAATCTTTCCGTTCAAGGCGGGGCATACGCGCCTTGGAGCAAATACATTTCGGAGATCAAGACCGTTCGCTTTCTTTACGGCGTCACGACGATCTGGGATCGCGCGTTTGCCGACTATTACAGAAATCTGGAAACCGTCGAAATGTCGGATCGCGTTTCGCTCATCGGAAAGCGCGCATTTGCGAATTGCAGCGCCCTAAAAACCATACGCTGGCCGAAGGGGCGGCTGGATATTGATTCCGAGGCTTTTTGCGGCTGCATCGCGTTGGAGGAGGTCGTGCTTCCGGACGGCGTGTATCGGGTCGATCAAGCGTTCCGGGATTGCATCAATCTGAAAAAGATCGTGTTTCCCGATTCGCTGTACACACACGCGATCGACTACAAAGGGGAGGTCATAACGGCGATCTGCGACGGCTGCACGGCTCTGACGGAGGTTCGTCTGCCGGTTGGCATGATGCAGCTTCCGGAAAGCTTTTTCCGCAATTGCGTCAACCTGCAATCCGTGGAGCTTCCGAGGGGCATGTCGTCGATCTATACAGGCGCCTTTGACGGCTGCGCGGGTCTGAAAACGCTTGTGCTGCCGGTCGAGGTCCATGAGCTTTGGGACGAGGCTTTCTGCGCAGATCATCACTTCCGCGGGAAAGACTATGTGGATACCTGCGGCCTGACGGATCTTTACATCCTGAACCCGCTGCTGACCGCTAAGACGGACAGCTATGATCAAGATCGACACCCGGTTTACTATGCGCCGTTCGGCAATCCGGAGAAGGTCACGGTGCACGCCTATGCCGGCACGGCGGTCGAGGCGCTTGCAAAGGAGATGGGCTATCGCTTTGTTCCCCTGCCGGAGCAATGAGCGCTGCGCGGGGCGCAGGGCGTCCTCAAATTCATGATTCCGCCTTTGCAGGCTTCCGCTCGCATCGGACGACCTGCTGCGGGAAGGGCTTCTTGCGCAGGGCGTCTTGCAGGCAGAAGCCAAGCGAGCCGATGAAGCAGATCAACATATCGAGCATGGTGTCGATCAGGCCGATGTCCAGGTAGCCGTCGAGCTTTTGGCCATTGACGATGACCTCCGTGATGGGCTCGATGCTGCCCATCTCGCCCATCGACGAGCCGAGCACATAAGAATGGATGCTGTTGACGTAATAGTCGTTTTGCAGATCCAGCCCAAGCAGACGGTCGCCGCCGAACTCGAAGAAATCCCAGAGCACGGCGATGCTGAGCGCGGTCGCAACGGCACACAGGCGCTTGATCGCGCGGCCATGCTGATTCTGCGGCTCGAGCGCATCGGGCGCCGAATAGCCGATCATGGCAAAGACGACTCCGCAGAGCAGGTGCATGAATTTATCCCACCACGGGATCAGATAATAGAGCTGATAGACATTGCCGCCGACCGGCCCGGCCACGGCATAGAGCAGCAGGACGCATTTGAGCTTTGCACCCAGCCGCACATGGAACAGCCGTTCAAACAGCCACGGCGCGCAGAGCAGACCCATCGATGCAAAGCATGCGCCGACATTCATCATTTTTTTACGCGCCACGCACGCGATCAGCGTCACCGTGCAGAACAGCTGAAGCACGGCAAACAGGCGGCGCACCGTCAATTCTTCCTTTTCTTTTTCAAACAAGCGCATGATTTTCCTCCTGCTCCGGCTCCCGGTCGATGTTTGTTTGCAGCTTCTGCATGACGCGCTCAAAAACGGCGGTCTCCTCCTGCGAGATGCCTGCGCGCAGACGCGTCTGAAAGGCCTGCTGCGCACGCAGTCCCGCTTGGATCACCTCGTCCGCCCCGGGCGTCGGCACGAGGCGATGCACGCGCCGGTCGCCCGCGTCCGCCTCGCGGCGCATCAGACCGCGTCGGATCAGCTGCTCGACCGCAACGGAGACGATACTGCTCTTCATGCCGCGCATCTCGCAGAGGTCGCGCGCGGTGTTTTGCTCGGGATGCAGCGCGCAGAACAGCAGCACCGTGAGCATCGTCGTGTTCAGGTCATATTTGCAGCAGACCGGCTGGCACGCCGTCTCGTGCGCCATTTGCAGACGCCTCCCGAGCGTTACATAGTCAATGGCTTTCATGGGAGCGCTCCTTTTTTATATATTAATTATGGACTTTCCATTATTATAATATCCAGTCATGAATTGTCAATGATTTACTTATGAATTTTTTGTAACACTCTGCGCCGTTCCTACCCTACTATGTGCAAAACCCGCACCGTCCATGCAAAGACGGTGCGGGTCATGTGTTTTAAGGAAGCTCTGATTCAATCGCAAGAGTGGTCAGCGAGGGATTTTGTTCCAGATT
>OLGE01000682.1_pt1 | contig 38492 bp, 37 predicted proteins | sample 1605151 | NCBI WGS metagenome assembly OLGE01 (sample SAMEA3888912, study PRJEB22519) | human gut metagenome | biome: human gut; feature: human-associated habitat; material: faeces | place: Denmark | collected 2010
CAGCTGCACCGTCAGTGCGCCGATGCCGGGGCCTACCTCCAGCACGCCGCAGCCGCTCACGCACCCGGCCGCCGCGATATCCTCCGCCACGTCGCCCCGGATGAGGAAGTTCTGTCCCAGCGACTTGGCAAAGCGGAACCCGTGCCGCGCCAGCAGCGCCTGTATATCATTCCGGTCACACAGATCCATGGTATGTCTCCTTCATTTGCACATTGCCGCCATTGTACCATCTTTTTCCCCGCCGCGCAACGAAAAGCCGGGAAAAAGTTTCCCTTTTTCCCGCCGTATCCCCCAAAACTTGACAAACCCGGCAGATAATGCTATACTCCACAGGTATTTCCAAATGGTAACAAAAGTTACAAATTGTTTCAATTTCTATAGCCGCCCCTGTTTAGCATTCCCCTCCGGCGGCTATACTGCGAGGTACTATGGGACAAACATCAGCCACACAACTGAAGCATCCGCGCCGCCGCATCACGCCTGTCACCGTGTGCCAGGCCATTCACGATGCGCCCTATATCGCGGCGCGGGCTGTGATCTCCGGCGTCCGGGCGGTGGGTCACTGCCTTGCCTGGACATGGGACGCCGTGGCCACCGACGCGCGGGAAAACTGGCGTTGGTTCTGCCGCAGCCGTCTTGTGACCGGCTGCCGCCGAGTGCTACATGCCCCGGAGCTGAAGGAGCTGCGCGACATTATGCGTGACCATGTATCTCTCCGCATCATTACCATGATCGCGGCCACCGCCGTGGTCTTTACCGTGGCAGCCGCCACAGAGCCTGTCCGCACCATGGATGCCATCTGCATCGTGGTGGACAGCGACGGTCCCCATGTGCTGGACGACCGCAGCGCGGAGCGCACCTATGACGATCTGCTGCTGCGCCGCAGCATGGGCGACAAGTCCATGCAGCTGCTGCTCCAGCCGGGGCGCACCGTCACCATCACCCACGGCGAGGACACCTGCACCCTCACCACCGAGGCCGAGCGCCTGTCCTCCCTGCTGCAGCGCAGCGGCGTCCGTCTGGGCGAGGACGAAATGGTGGAGCTGAACGTCACCGGCGACCAGCCCTCCATCCGCATCAGCCACACCCTCACCTACCAGCACTATGTGGTGGTGGAGACGGACTTCAAGGTCATCCGCATACCCGATCCGCTGATGGACAAGGGCACGGAGGAGGTCATCCGCAAGGGCATCACCGGTCAGATCGTGGAGACGTACGAGGACACGGTGGTCAGCGGCGAGGTGGTGTCCACCAAGTATATCGGCGCCAGTCACGACACCTCCCACGCTCAGCTGGTGCTCTACGGCACGCGGGTCTATGAGGTGGCCGAGGGCGACACCATTGAGAAGGACTTCCCCAGCGAGGAGGGCGAGGGCGGCTATCTGCTGTTCGCCTCCGGCGACACCATGACATACAGCAAGGTCATGACCTGCTCCTCCACCGCCTATTACAGCGGCGGCAGCGGCGGCGCGGCGTGGACAACGGCGGTAGGCGCCCGCGTGGGCGTGGGCACCGTGGCCGTGGACCCCAAGGTGATCCCCTATTACACCAAGATGTTCATCCAGACCACCAACGGCCGCCGCGTGTACGGCATGGGCACCGCGCTGGACTGCGGCGGCGCCGTCAAGGGCAACATCGTGGATCTGTGGTTCCCCTCCAAGGCCGACTGCTACAACTGGGGACGCCGCAACGTCACGGTGTATATTCTGGACAAGAAAGCAAACTAAAGCCGAAAGAGCATGACCGTTCCGGTCATGCTCTGAGACTGTCGAAAAAGCCTGTCATTGCGAGCCAGTGCGCGCCGCGAAGCAAGTGCCCTTGGGGTACAGACTGGCGCGGCAATCCGTTTCTAAAACGCATAATTCCCGCACTTTTCCGCAGATTCCCAGCTAAAAGGTTACGGATTCCCACACCAGTGACATCGGTCACTGGTTCGGAATGACAGGGGCGTGGGTTTATCGACACGATGAGAGCATGACCGGAACGGTCATGCTCTTTTTGTGTTAAAATGCCACAAGGCTGTCGCACAGGGCGAACAGAGTCGTCCGCCCCTACGAAGCGGGACGTCGGGGACGCCGTCCCCTACCCTCCCGTCGGCGCTTTGCGCTTCTGCAGCTCCATCAGCTTTATAAGCCGCGGCCTGTTGTATCGCTGCATAATGACAAACGCCATGTCGCACGCCGCCGCCAGAACGGAGGTGATGATGAACACCGGATAGGCTCCGAACCGCACGCCCGCCGCAATGGGCAGGAAGCTCAGCACCGCGATCGTCTCGTGGACAAGCTCCGCCTGACAGGTAGCCTGCACGATCTCCTCCCATGTGTGCGTCCGGGGGTCGAACAGGGACGGGTCGTAGGTGGGCATGCCGCGCTTCCAGCGCTTGACCTTCAGCTTCTCGTACACCGCCATCTCCCGGCGGCTCACCTGATACCAGCGGCTTGTGTAATTCGCGCGGTTCTGCATCCCCGCGCTGAACGCAAGCCCCACCAGCAGCCGCATGATGATGTGATACGCCACCGTGCCGCAGGTAATGGCAAGAGAGAGCCAGATGCCGCCGGATGTCGCCCTGTACAGGGCGGATAGGAGCAGCGTCCCCGCCAGCGACAAAATCGCCGTCAGCCTCATTGTCCGCGCCATGCGCCGCCCTCCCTCCGGTGTCTGTTACTATAGAATTGTACGGTAGGCGGAGGGCTTTGTCAAGCGCAGCGCGGCCGGCAGCTTGTCGATAAACCTCACCCCTGTCATTCCGAGGAGCACCCCAAGGGCACTTGCTTCGCGGCGCGCACCGGCTCGCAATGACAGACTCTTTCGCCAGTCTGCTATGCTGCTTGCTGTATTGCTTATTTTTTCACCCGCAGGGCGCGGATGGCGTTGAGCACCGCCAGCACCATCACGCCCACATCGGCGAAAATGGCCGCCCACATATCCGCCAGGCCGATGGCCACCAGCACCAGGCAGGCGAACTTCACCGCCAGCGCAAACACGATGTTCTCATACACGATGCCGATGCACTTGCGGGAGATGCGGATGGCCTTGGCGATTTGCAGGGGCTCGTCGTCCATCAGGACGATATCCGCCGCTTCGATAGCCGCATCGCTACCCATAGCGCCCATGGCGATGCCGATATCCGCGCGACCCAGCACCGGCGCGTCGTTGACGCCGTCGCCCACGAAGGCCAGCTTCGCCTTGCCGCTCTGCTGCGCCAGCAGCGACTCCACCTTGTCCACCTTATCGCCCGGCAGCAACTCGCTGTGTACCTCGTCCACGCCCAGCTCCGCCGCCACCGCGTCCGCCACCTTTTTGGCGTCGCCGGTGAGCATGACGGTCTTTTCCACGCCGGCCTTGTGCAGCGCCTCGACGGCCTCCTTCGCGTGGGGCTTCACCACGTCGGAGATAACGATGTGTCCGGCGTACTGCCCGTCCACCGCCATGTGGATGATGGTGCCCACGCTGTGACAGTCGTGATACGGGATGCCCAGCTGCTCCATGAGCTTGCTGTTGCCCGCCGCCACCGGATGACCGTCCACCACCGCCGTGACGCCGTGGCCGCTGAGCTCCTGAATGTCCGTCACGCGGCTGCGGTCGATGGCCTTGCCGTAGGCGCGCTGGAGGCTCTTGCTGATGGGATGGGAGGAGGCGCACTCCGCCAGCGCCGCATACTCCAGCAGCTTCTGCTCATCCATGTCGCTGTGGTGCACCGCCGTGACCTCGAACACGCCCCGGGTCAGGGTACCGGTCTTGTCGAACACCACGGTCTTTACCTGCGACAGCGTCTCCAGATAGTTGGAGCCCTTGATGAGGATACCCTCATGGCTGGCGCCGCCGATACCGGCGAAGAAGCTCAGGGGGATGCTGACCACCAGTGCGCAGGGGCAGCTGGTCACAAGGAAGGTCAGCGCGCGGTAGATCCACTGCTCCCACTGGCCGTCCATACCGCCCACCAGCCGGATTACCGGCGGCAGCACCGCCAGCGCCAGCGCGCTGTAGCACACCACCGGCGTGTAGATGCGGGCGAACTTGGCGATGAAGTCCTCGCTGCGGGACTTGCGGGAGCTGGAATTCTCCACCAACTCCAATATCCTGGACACCGTGGACTCGCCGAAGGCCTTGGTGGTTCTGATCTTCAGCACGCCGGTCATGTTGATGCAGCCGCTGATGATCTCGTCGCCCTCGTGTACATCGCGGGGCAGGCTCTCGCCGGTGAGGGCGCTGGTGTTCAGGGTGGAGCTGCCCTCCACCACTACGCCGTCGATAGGCGCCTTCTCGCCCGGCTGCACCACGATCACCGTGCCGACAGCCACCTCGTCAGGATCCACCTGCACCAGCTTGCCGTCCTGCTCGATGTTGGCGTAGTCCGGACGGATGTCCATCAGGGCGCTGATGTTCTTCCGGCTCTTGCCCACGGCATAGCTCTGGAACAGCTCGCCCACCTGATAGAACAGCATCACGGCGATGGCCTCGTTGTAATCGCCGCTTTTTTCATAGATGGCCAGCGCGAACGCGCCCACCGTGGCCACAGCCATCAGGAAGTTTTCGTCGAACACCCGGCCGTTGGCAATGCCCTGCCCGGCCTTTTTCAGAATGTCGTATCCGATGACCAGATAGGTGACCAGATACAGCCCCAGCCGCAGCCACCCGGTAACGGGGAGGAAATACAGCGCCGCCAGCATCACCGCCGCGATGATAATGCGCAGGAGCATCTTTTTCTGTTTCTTTGTCATACCCGGCTCCTTTCCGTGCCTTTTCTGATGAAAAGCGCCCTGTGTGCAGGGCGCTTCACTGTGTTTACAGCTCGATCTCGCAGTCCGGCTCCACCTTCTTACATGCCTTCAGCACGGCCTTCATGGTGGCCTTGGGATCGGCGCCCTCGTTGAATTCCACGATCATCTTCTGGGTCATAAAGTTCACCACGGCAGAAGCCACGCCCTCAGTCTTGCCGGCGGCCTCCTCCATCAGGTTGGCGCAGTTGGCGCAGTCGACCTCGATATTGTATGTCTTTTTCATAGTGTCTCCTTTCGCAGCGCTTCCATGATTAAGCACTTGTTTAATCGTTATGCCCGTAGTATAATAGCAGCGATCCCGATTGTCAACGGTTTCGTCCCACTCCCTTCCGGGCGGGCGAAAACCGCTTCCTTTCGGGCGAAAAAGGAGGTCGCCCTATGGATACCACGCCCCTGCCCCACTACCACGGTGAGGAGCCCAGCCACACGAAGGTCATCCGGGCGCTGCTGGACAGCACCGACACCTTTACCAGCCTGGCGGACATCTTCCGGCAGCTGGGCGACGCCAGCCGCATCCGCATTTTCTGGCTGCTGTGTCACTGCGAGGAGTGCGTGGTGAACATCGCCGCCATGCTGAATATGTCCAGCCCCGCCGTGTCCCACCACCTGCGCACCCTGCGGGACAGCGGACTGCTGGTGACCCGGCGGGACGGCAAGGAGGTCTATTACCACGCCGCCGACACCGCGCAGGCGCGGCTGCTGCATGAGATGGTCGAGCAGGTCATGGACGTGGCCTGTCCCCAGTGGCGCTCCGAGGCGCAGCAGGTTCAGCTGATCCGGCAGATACACGACTATCTGCTCACCCACATGGAGCAGCGCATCACCATCGAGGAGCTGACCCATCTCTATCCCATCAACCCCACCACGCTGAAGGAGGTATTCAAGGACGTGTACGGCACGTCCATCGCCGCCCACCTGAAGAAGCACCGGATGGAGAAGGCCGCGCAGCTGCTGCGGGAGACAGACCTGCCCGTGGCGGAGGTGGCGCGGCAGGTGGGCTACGAGAGCCAGAGCAAATTCACCGCCGCCTTCAAGGAGCAGTACGGGCAGCTGCCCAAGGAGTACCGCCGCCCGTGACCATACCGGTTTATGCTGCAAGGCGGACAGAGTCGTCCGCCTCTACGAAGCAGAACAAGAACCGCGCAAAACGGGACGTCGAGGACGCCGTCCCCTACGAATAGACGCGGGGCGGCGAGGACGGCAAAATTCCGAAATTTTTTCTTCCCCCTGTCCGCTTCGGCGGGGCTGCGGCGTTTATATAGTGATGACACAGGGCGGCCGCCTGTGTTATGATGAATGCAACAAGCTGCGGGGAGGTGGGCGTTTGACGGTGTGCATGACGGCGCTGGAGAGCGCGGAGGAGCGGCGGCTCTTTGAGGACGTATACCGCGCCTGCTGCGGGCGGATGCTGGCGCTGGCGCGGCGGAGGCTGTCCGCTCAGGCGGATGCCGAGGACGCGGTGCAGCAATCGTTTCTGGCGCTGGCGGAGCGCTTTTCCCGGCTGGCGAAGCTGCCGGAGACGCAGCTGGAGGCCTATCTGGTGGTGACCGTGGAGCGCAAATGCATCGACATCCTGCGGCAGCAGGCGCGGCGGGACGGCGCACCCTTTGACGAAACGGCGGCTCTGGTGACGCCGCCGCCCTGCGGCGAGCCGGTGGCGGACGCCATGGGGCGGCTGAGCCCCCGGTACCGGGAGGCGCTGCTGCTGCGGTACGGCTGCGGCTACTCCGCACGGGAGACGGCGGCGCTGATGGACATGTCCTACGGCGCCGGGCAGAAGCTGCAGCAGCGGGCTAAGGCCGCGCTGCGGCAGGAGCTGGAAAAGGAAGGAGTGACTGTATGACAGATATCACATACGAACGTGCGCTGCGGCAGGGCGCGCAGCGGATGGCGGCGCTGCTGGCATCTGAGCTGCCGGAGACGGTTGCCCCGCCTTCGCCGGAGTTCACTCGGCGGATGGAGCCGGTGGTACAACAGGGCGCGCGGCGGCAAAGCCGCCGGAGAATGTGGCAGAGAACCGCGGTCGCGCTGGTGACGGTGTGCTTGTCCTGTGGGGTAATACTGGCGGCCAGTCCGGTGGCGCGGGCGGCGGTGAGCCGCTGGTTCGTGCAGATAACGGAGCTGGTGACAGCCTACCGCATCACCCCGGCGGATGCCGGGGACACGGTGCAGGACTACACCCCCACCGCCCCGCTGGGCTATGTCCTGTCGGGCGACTTTACCGGCAGGGAGAACGGCATCCGGGTCATGCGCTGGACGTCCTCACAGGGCGATCTGCTGTTTGAGGCCGTGCCCATGACCGGCGACGAGCCCATCAGCGTGGAGCTGCGAAGCAACAGCACCGGCGGCCTCTCCTCCACGGAGACGGGGCAGCGTCCCACGGGCGGGGCGGGCGAGCCGGAGGACTACGAGACGGAGAATGTGACCGTACACGGCCTGTCCGCCCGGCTATACCGCATATTACCCGCAAAGGGCGCCTCTCCGCAGGTGCAGCACGGCTGCGGCCTGTGGTTCTATCGGGGAAGCGACCCCGTGCATTTCCATCAGGTGTCCATCCCGGAGGGCGCTGCGGCGCTGGTGTGGGTGGACGAGCGAGCCAACTGCCTGTTCCTGCTGATCGGCGGTCAGTCCCGGCAGGAGCTGCTGTCCACGGCAGAGAGCATGTATGAGAGCGAAAGGAGCTAAGACCATGAAAAAAATCACCGTTATCGCGTCCCTGCTGGCGCTGCTGACTCTGAGCGCCTGCGGCATCCAGACCCTGCCCACCGATGAAGGCGACGTGCCGCCGGTGGAGGGCATTTCCCAGACGCAGGAGGACGGGCAGACCGGCACGAAGGTGGTCTATATCCCCATGTGGATGCAGGACTACTCCGTGGTGTACTACGACGCCCACCTGAACCGCACTGTGGAAAGCGGCGGCGACCTGACCGAGGAGGAGATCAACAGCCGGGAGGACATCTTCCCGGAGGAGATGTACACCATAGCGGCGGAGCCCAACACCAAGGTGGAGTATGACCTCCACGGGTTTATCCAGAATATCTACTACCGGGGCGGCGACGGGCAGTATTACCTTGACCCGGCCACCGCTGCCGCCATGCAGCCCTGATGCGCTGAGCGCAAAGGCCCGCCCCGCAGGGGCGGGCCTTTTTGTGCCTCCTTATTGCTGTGCCAGCGCTGCGGCCACAAAGCCGCGGAACAGGGGATGGGGCCGGTCCGGCCGGCTCTTGAACTCCGGGTGGAACTGGCAGCCCACGAACCACGGGTGGCCCGGTATCTCCACCATCTCCACCAGACGGCCGTCCGGCGACATACCCGCCACCCGCAGGCCCACGGCCTCCAGCTCCGGCCGGAACACGTTGCTGCACTCATACCGGTGGCGGTGGCGTTCCCATATCTCCCGCTGGCCGTAGGCCTCCCGGGCCTTTGTCCCCTCCGCCAGTACGCAGGGATACTTGCCCAGCCGCATGGTGCCGCCCTTGGCGGTCACGCCCACCTGGTCCGGCATCAGGTCGATGACCGGATGTGCCGTCACGGCGCTGAACTCTGCGCTGTGGGCATCCGCCCACCCGGCTGCGTGCCGCGCAAATTCGATGACCGCGATCTGCATCCCCAGGCAGATGCCCAGATAGGGGATACCCTTCTCCCGCGCGTACTGCGCCGCCAGGATCATCCCCTCAATGCCCCGGTCACCGAAGCCGCCGGGCACCAATATGCCGCTGCACCCGCAGAGCGTTTCCGTGAGGTTTTCCGCCGTCAGGTGCTGTGAGTCCACCCACTGGATGTCCACCTGTGCGCCGCAGGCGGTCCCCGCGTGGAACAGCGACTCCGCTACGCTGAGATAGGCGTCGTGCAGCTCCGTGTATTTGCCCACCAGCGCGATGGTCACATGACGCTGCTCCGCCGCGTGTATCTGCGCCACCAGCTCTTGCCAGTGCCGCATATCCGGCTCGCCGGCGCCCAGTCCCAGCTTGCGGCACACCACCCGGCACAGCCCCTCCCGCTCCAGCAGCAGGGGCACCTCATACAGGGTGGACGCCGTCAGGTTGGGGATGACGCAGTCCTCACTGACATTGCAGAACAGTGCGATCTTCTTCCGCATATCCTCCGGCAGCGGGCTGTCGGTGCGGCACACCAGGATATCCGGCTGGATTCCCACGCTCAGCAGCTCCTTCACGGAGTGCTGTGTGGGCTTGCTCTTCAGCTCGCCGCTGCCGGGGATGGAGACCACCAGCGGCACGTGGATATACAGCACGTTTTCCCGTCCCTGCTCCGCCGCCACCTGACGGATGGCCTCCAGATACGGCTGGCTCTCGATGTCACCCACCGTGCCGCCGATCTCCGCGATGACCACGTCCGTCTGTCCGTCATCCATGGCGTACAACCGCCGCTTGATCTCGTCGGTCACATGGGGGATGATCTGCACCGTGCCGCCCAGATAGCCGCCCTGCCGTTCCCGGTTCAGCACCGACCAGAAGATCTTTCCGGAGGAAACGGAGCTGTCGCCGGTCAGCGCCTCATCCACGAAGCGCTCATAGTGTCCCAGGTCCAGATCCGTCTCCGCGCCGTCGTCGGTGACGAACACCTCGCCGTGCTGGTAAGGGCTCATGGTCCCCGGGTCTACATTCAGGTACGGATCGAATTTCTGGTTTCGCACCCGCAGACCGCACTGCTTCAGCAGCCGGCCCAGCGATGCCGCGCAGATGCCCTTTCCCAGCCCGGACACCACGCCGCCGGTCACAAAAATATACTTCATCCCGCCATCTCCCCTGTAAAAAATATGCTCCGATGGTACACCCCCATACCTCCGCTGTCAACGGTGCAAAACGCAGATATTTCATCGGAATTATCATATAATATATAGAATTAGAGAGAAATTGTTGCAGAAGCGAAAGTTCTTCTTGCATTGGCGGGCGGATGGTGGTATGGTAGTATTGGACTCACCTTAGGGGAGGTTCCTCACAGGAAAAAATAAGCACCCGGAGGCTTATGCCTCCGGGTGCTTCTGCTTATGTCTCGTCGGTGATCTCGCCGCCGGACGCTTCCCGCCGGACCACCTTGATCTCGCAAGTGCGGTGGTTGTCCACCCGCGTCACCAGCACGTCCAGATCCTGGCAGCTGAACCGGTCGCCTACCTCAGGAACCCGGTCGCACTGCTCCATCACCCAGCCGCTGACGGACGTCATCTCCGTCTCCTCGTTCAGATGGAAGAACTCGGCAAAATCGTCAAAGTCCATGGCCGCGTCCACCAGATAGGTGTCCTTGTCCACCTTGCGGATAAAGACCTCCTCCTCGTCGTGCTCGTCCCAGATCTCGCCCACCAGCTCCTCCAGAATGTCCTCCATGGTCACGATGCCGCAGGTGCCGCCGTATTCGTCCACCACCACCGCCACATGGGTCTTGGCCTGCTGGAGCTTCTTCAGCAGCGCCCGGATGGGCTCATTCTCCAGCGCGAACACCGGCGGAGAGATAATATCCGACAGCGGCTGATCCGTTACGCCGCAGCCTACATAGAAGTCCTTCTGATGTACCGTGCCCAGAATATGGTCGATGGAATCCTGATAGATCAGCAGCCGGGAATACTTGGTCTGGGTGAACAGCGCCGCCACCTCCTCCTTGCTGGCGGTGACGGGCAGCGCCGCCAGATCCACCCGGTGAATGAGGATGTCCTGCGCCTCCTGCTCGGAAAAGCCGATGGCGTTTTTCAGCAGCTCGCCCTCGTCCCGGTCGATGCTGCCGTCCTGCTGCACCTCGTCCACCAGCATCAGCAGTTCCTCCTGGGACATTTTGCTGTCGGTGTTCAGGCGGAACACCTTGGCCAGCAGCTTCTTCCACAGGGAGAACAGCAGGTTCAGGGGCATCAGCACCCAAATCAGCACCCGCAGAATGGGAGCCGACAGCATGGCGCATTTTTCCGCGCAGTCCTTGGCAATGCTCTTGGGGGATATCTCGCCGAAGATCAGCACCACCACCGTCACCACCACGGTGGACAGCGTGGCGCCCATGTCGCCGAAGCTCCTGACGAACAGCACCGTGCCCAGAGAGGCCATGGCGATGTTCACGATGTTGTTGCCGATGAGAATGGTGGACAGCAGCTTGTCGTAGCGCTCCAGCAGCTTGCAGGCCAGCGCCGCACGGCTGTTGCCCTTCTCCGCCCGCGTTTTCAGCCGCGTGATGTTGGCGGAGGAAAATGCCGTCTCCGTAGCGGAGAAATAGGCGGACAGCAGCAGGCAGACCGCCATGATAATGATATATGTAGTCGTTGACACGATCAGATACTCCTTATTCTGTCATCTTTTGGTGTATTTCCCGGTGTGAACGGGACGCCTAAAGGCGCAAAAAAGCACGTCTGCCCCGGCGCGTGCCGTGCAGATATGCTGGCATCAGATGGCAGGTAAGGTCAGTACAGGGATGATCGCCGCCGTCGGTATCCATAAGGTCGTATGCCCTCCTTCAAAGTAAATCTCGCTTATTATACATAAGAAGGCGGTATCTGTCAAGTGCGGCAGAAAAGTGAGGAAAAGGTGGCGGGAAAGTGGATGTAAGGTTGCAATGTGGGGCAAAATGTGGTAAATTTATAGTGTAATACGATGGTGCGGAGTACTTCTATCTGAAAAACGCGCAGGGCGATGTGACCGGGCTGGTCAACAGCAGCGGCACGCAGGTGGTGGCGTACACCTACGATGCGTGGGGTAATCCGCTGACCACCGCCGGCACCATGGCCGACACGCTGGGCAAGCTGAACCCCTTCCGCTACCGCGGGTATGTCTACGATACCGAGCAATGAGAGGGGTGCACAAATTGACAAAAATCGAGAGAATATGGATTTTCAAAAATGGATGGGGAGGTTAATTTGATGCAAATATATGGCGAAAATAATGCAGATGAGCATAGCGTAGAAATGATGTTTAGCTATGAGGAACTAAAGGAACTGGTAATAGCATTATCTGAGTTTGAACACCAAATTGCACAATACAAAAAAGATAATTCCGGAAAGGAAGATTTGGGGTTCACACATCTTCATTTTAAAGACTGTGGGGAGATTGGCAAAAAAAGCAAAAATGATGTCGTTTTTTACGTTAATCTAAGTGAGCGATGAGTGCTTTACAGGACGGCTTTGGATTGCGGAGGTCTCCTTAACCCGATGGAACGTGACATATCAACGGCTTAGCAAAACGGGAGCTAAAGGGACGATCAAAATTTTCAAGTAAGGATGGTGAGTTGCCAATGGAAATATTGATTGCAGATACGGCAATGCAAATCAAGAGCAGATACATTCTTACTTTTGTTGATGTCGCATCGCCGTACTACCACGACTACATAGAAAAGCACACAACTTTTAGTGATGGGCTGTGTTATACGGGATATTTGTGGGATTGTTTCAGAAATAAAGTACCCATGTCTGAGGATGAGTGTATTCGCTTTATTAAACGCCAGAAGACAATCTACTGCTTTTGGGATATACATTCAAAAGATAGAATCCTCATCCCGAACTATTGGAAATATCCCAAAGAATCTGTCCTGAAAATGACTTCGCAAGAGTTTATGCGAAACAGGGATAGCCTTCCTGATGACATCTATGTTATGGACGATACATTTGAGTGGAGCATTGCGTTTACTCACGAAGAAGATGCTCAGCAGAAAAGATTTTGCCTTTTTACGGAAGGTGTCTGCAGAATTGGCTGAATATTTGTATTATTATTTTCGAAGTACAGAATATTCACGGGGAGAATAACGGCGCTTAAAAGCGGGCTGGTGCAGCGTGTCTGCACCAGCCCATAGCCGGGCATCTATCACATCGACTATTCCGGCGGCGAGGCCGTCTACGCGGGCGAGACTACGCGGACAAGCTATTCCTACCTCGGTGACACGCTGACGCAGGTCAGAATTGTTGAGCCTAACAGCAGCGCAACTCTGCATTTTACCTACGATGAGATCGGCCCCATGTCCGTCACCTACGATGGCGCGGAGTACTTCTACCTGAAGAACGCGCAGGGCGACGTGACCGGTCTTGTGGCCAGCAGCGGTGCGCAGGTGGAGGCGTACACCTAATGATAATGCCAGAATTAGCTGCAGCCTGTGTATAAGGGAAAGGTGGGCTCATGCTAATGAGGAAGTATATTCTTTTCTTTGCTTTGGTGCTTTTGTTCTTTGGCATGCTGGGGCAAAATGTTTCAACTTTTTTCGTTTGGCCTAGGTTCCATGTACTCTGCGGCGAAGAGTTTTTTCAAGAGGTTATTTGGATGATTAAAGAATCTTTTTTGCTGTTTATTTCAGCCATAGTCTGGAACAGTTTGCTGCTTCGTTGCGGTATTGAAGACGCGTTCTTGTTCAAAAAAACTCATCGAGAAGAGAAAAGTTATTATGCGCTTCTTAGTCGTAGCCCGCGTTTCCGTATATTACTTCCTTATCATGAGATGATACCTTGCTATGCACCGCAGCATATGCGGTTTTTCCAAATTGCGCGGAAGGTCAATTTAACAGTTTTAGCCGTTGCGGGAATCATTTGTATTCTGAGTTGGAACAATCGCGCCTTAGAAGTCTTTGGATATGTTTTTATGGGATGCTACTTTTTCATCTATATTATTCCGTTTTCTATTTACACCATATATATGAAGAACCCACCTGGAAAGCCGAAGGGATTTGATTTTAGCAAGTCGCATAATCCCTGAGTGATTTTACCACTCATAGTACCATCGCTTGGCAAGGGCAAACACGCCTGCCAGCATGTCTTTCCGGCGCTTTTTGCCCTTTTCGCCTTGGCTTGCGCCAGCCTCGCTCCAAAGGAACTTCGCTCGGCAGCATCGGCGAGAATATGCCGACTCAGCAAGCCTGCGTCTCAAAAACCAAAAATCACACGAAAACCCATCGCTGGCAGGTGCGGGGCAGTTTTGTCGGAGCAGAAATGTGTCCAGACAAGAAAAGACCCGCAGAGAATACTTGCCGTATTGTCAAGGGGCTTGACGCAGTATGGGCGCATTTCTGCCCGTCAAAACCGTGTCTGCCCTTGTCAAGCGATGGTAGCGTAAGCACAAACCGGCTGCCGCTGCATCCCGGATTTTTGTGCATAAGCGAAAAGTGCGGCTGTCCCCTTGACGGGAACGAAAAAAAGGCATACAATCAGTGCATATCTTAGCAGGAGGTGTGCTGCCATGACCCATCGCGCTGCGTGTTCCGACCGTGCCGTGGTGAAGTGCGCCCATTCTGCCTCCACCAGCGCTATTTTTGACTTTGCGTGCAGCGTGCTGTTTGGCATGCTGCACTTTTTCGGCTTTTTTGCCTTTACCGGTAAGGAGATGCCTCTGGAAGTCTGTCATTGACGCGCGGTGAAAACCGATAAATTTGCGTGTACAACGGCCTTCCATGCAGGAAGGCCGATTTTTTATATCTGGAAAGGGTTTACGACGATGAGCGAGCTGGACAAGATCAGGGAAAGTATCAACAGCATTGACGAGCAGATGGCGCAGCTGTTTCAGGAGCGTATGGAGATGAGCCGGCAGGTGGCGGCCTTCAAGAAGGACAGAGGGCTGTCCATCCGGGACGCGGAGCGGGAGCGGGAGCTGATCGACCGCGACCGCCGGTTCATCAAGGATCCGGCGGTGGACGCCTACTATGTGCAGTTCCTGCGGAGCATTCTCGACCTGTCCTGCGCCTACCAGAGCCGCCTGCTCAACGGCATGAAGGTGGCGTACAGCGGGGTGGAGGGCGCCTACGGCTACATCGCGGCGCGCCGCATGTTCCCGGAGGCGCAGCTGATCGCCTACCCCGATTTCGCCGCCGCCCACAAAGCCGTGGAGCAGGGCGAGGCGGACAGCGCCGTGCTGCCGCTGGAAAACAGCTATGCCGGCGAGGTGGGCGCGGTGATGGACCTGCTGTTCTCCGGCGAGCTGTACATCAATCAGGTGATGGATCTGGAGATCGACCACAGCCTGCTGGGTGTGGAGGGCGCCGCCGTTGACACGGTGAAGACCGTGGTCAGCCACCCCCAGGCGCTGCGCCAGTGCGACGACTACATCAAGCGCCACGGCTACGCCACGGAGACGTACTCCAACACGGCATTGGCGGCGGCGCATGTGCGCGACGTCAACGACCCCGCGCTGGCCGCCATCGCATCGGAGGAGGCGGCGGAGGTATTCGGCCTGCGGGTGCTGGAGCGGGGCATCAACACGGTGCGGACGAATACCACCCGCTTCGCCGCCCTGTCCCGCACCCGCAGCCAGCCGGAGACGACGAAAAAGCGGGAGGACGAGAACTTCGTGCTGGTGTTCACCGTGCAGAACGACGCCGGTTCGCTGGCGCAGACGCTGAACATCATCGGCGCCCACGGCTACAACATGCGTACCCTGCGCAGCCGCCCCATGAGGGGGCTTTCGTGGAAGTATTACTTCTACGTAGAGGCCGAGGGCTGCGTCAACAACACCAACGGCCGGGAGATGCTGCAGGAGCTGTCCGCCACCTGCGCCAAGCTCCGGCTGGTTGGCTCCTACTACGCCAATACCATCTGAGGGAGAGCAGACCATGGTCATTTCCGTTTCACTGGGAGCGCAGAGCTACCCCATCCTGCTGGAGCCCGGCGCGTTGGCTCGCGCCGGGGAGCACCTGTCCCTTGACCGCCGCGTGCTGGTGGTGACGGACAGCGGCGTGCCGCAGGAATACGCACAGGCCATAGCGAGCCGGTGCCGCCAGTCCCACATCTGCACCCTCCCCGCCGGAGAGAGCAGCAAGAGCATGGACAGCTATCACCTGCTTCTGCGGGAGATGCTGCGCCTACACATGGATCGCGGCGACTGCGTGGCCGCCGTGGGCGGCGGCATGGTGGGCGATCTGGCGGGCTTTGCCGCCGCCACCTACATGCGCGGCGTGGACTTCTACAACATTCCCACCACGCTGCTGGCGCAGGTGGATTCCTCCGTGGGCGGCAAGACCGCCATCGACCTGGACGGCGTGAAGAACGCGGTGGGCGCGTTCCACCAGCCCCGCGCCGTGCTCATCGATACGGACGTCCTCCGGACGCTTTCCCCGCGGCAGACAGCCGAGGGACTGGCCGAGAGCGTGAAAATGGCCATGACCTGCGACGCATCGCTCCTGAGCCTGATCGAGACGGCTTCCGACCTGACCGCCGCCCTGCCGGAGATCATCGCCCGCTCCCTGCGCATCAAGGCGCAGGTGGTGGAGCAGGATCCCACCGAGCGGGGGCTGCGCCGGGTGCTGAACTTCGGCCACACCCTCGGGCACGCCATCGAGAGCTGCGCCGGGGGAGAGCTGCTCCACGGCGAGTGCGTGGCGCTGGGCATGGTGCCCATGTGCGCGCCGCCGCTGCGCCCCCGGCTGACCGCCATATTGCAGAGGTGCGGCCTGCCCACGGAGTGCGGCTGCACCGCCGGGCAGCTGCTGCCCTATCTGCTGCACGACAAGAAAGCGGCCTCCGGCTCCGTTACCGCCGTGCTGGTGGACGAGCCGGGCACCTTCCGCATGGAAACAATGACGCCGGAGGAGATACTCCGCCGCTGGGAGGAGAGGAACGCATGAAAAACACCTTTGGACAAGCGGTCACGCTGACGCTGTTCGGCGAGAGCCACGGCGCTGCCATGGGCGCGGTGCTGGACGGCCTGGCACCCGGTCTGCCGGTGGACGGGGACTTCCTCCGCCGCCAGCTGTCCCGCCGCCGTCCCACCACGGCGCTGGATACCGCCCGGCAGGAGCCGGACAACTATCAGATACTCAGCGGCGTCTTTCAGGGGCGCACCACCGGCACGCCGCTGACCATCGTCATCCCCAACGAGAACACCCGCAGCGGGGATTATACCTACGGCCTTGCCCGCCCCTCCCACGCGGACTACGCCGCCTATTGCAAATACCACGGCTATGAGGACTGGCGGGGCGGCGGACACTTCTCCGGCCGCGTCACCGCGCCGCTGGTGGCGGCGGGTGCCATACTGCTGTCCGCCCTTGCCGGTGTGGGCGTCACCGTGGGCACACACATCCTTCGCTGCGGCGGCGCGTGGGATCGCCCCTTTGCCGACCGTGCGGCGGCGGATGTGGCCGCCCTGCAGGGGGCGGATTTCCCCGCCCTGACGGACGAGGCCGCCCAGGCCATCGGCGCCGCCATTCTGGCAGCCAGAGAGCGTCAGGACAGCGTGGGCGGCATCACCCAGACCGCCGTGTGCGGCCTGCCCGCCGGTGTGGGCGAGCCGTGGTTCGACAGCGTGGAGAGCCTGCTGAGCCACGCGGTGTTCTCCATAGGCGGCGTGAAGGGCATTGAATTCGGCGGCGGCTTCTCCGCCGTGTGCGGATACGGCTCCGATTTCAACGACAGCCTCCGCATGGAGAACGGGCGGGTGGTGACGGAGACCAACCGCAACGGCGGCATCAACGGCGGCATCACCAACGGCATGGACGTGGTGTTCCAGTGCGCCGTGAAGCCCACGCCCTCCATCGGCCAGCCCCAGCAGACCGTGGACTTCCTCCGGGGCGAGGACGCGGAGCTGACCATTCACGGCCGCCACGACCCGGCCATTATCCGCCGCATCTGCCCGGTGCTGGACAGCGTCACGGCGCTGGTACTGTGCGACCTGCTGACCCAGCGCTTCGGCACGGACTATCTGGCGAAGGGGGCGGGGCTGTGAACTGCGGATTGATCGGCTACCCTCTGGGGCACAGCTACTCGCCCCAGATACACCGCGCGCTGGCGGACTACGACTACCGCCTCTGGCCGCTGAAGCCGGAGGAGCTGGAGCCGTTCCTTGCCCGGCGCGATTTCGCGGGCATCAACGTGACGATCCCTTATAAGGAGCGGGTCATTCCCTATCTGGATCAGCTGTCCGATACGGCGCGGGCCATCGGCGCGGTGAACACCGTGGTGAACCGGGACGGCAAGCTGTACGGCGACAACACGGATCTTGCCGGCATGCTGGCGCTGATACGCCGCATGGGGCTGGTGCTGGAGGGGAAAAAGGTGCTGATCCTCGGCACCGGCGGCACATCCAAAACGGCGCGGGCGGCGGCATCGCAGCTGGGCGCGGCGGAGGTGTACCGCGTCTCCCGCAGCGGCAGAGACGGCGCTGTTACCTACCGACAGGCGGAGGAGGAGCACAGGGACGCCGCCTGCATCATCAACACGACGCCCTGCGGCATGTACCCCGATCTGGGCGGCTGCCCGGTGGAGCTGGACAGCTTTCCCTGTCTGGAGGGCGTGGTGGACGTGATCTATAACCCTCTGCGCAGCGAGCTGGTGCTCGGCGCCCGGCAGCGGGGCATCCCTGCGGAGGGCGGGCTGTATATGCTGGCGGCGCAGGCCGCCTATGCCAGCGCCCTGTTCCGGGGCTGTGAAGCCACGGCGGGGGACATTGAGCTGGCCTATAGCACGGTGTTGCGCCAGATGGAGAACATCGTGCTCATCGGTATGCCCTCCTCCGGCAAAACCACCGTGGGGCGGCTGCTGGCGCAGCGCACCGGAAAGGAATTCGTGGATACGGACGCGCTGGTGGAGCAGGCCGTGGGCATGACCGTCCCGGCCTATTTCGCCGCAAAGGGCGAGAGCGCCTTCCGGGAGCGGGAGAAGGAGGCGGTGGCATCAGCGGCGGCAAGCGGCGGCAAGGTCATCGCCACCGGCGGCGGCGCCGTCCTGCGGCCGGAGAACCTGCGGGCGCTGCGGCGCACCGGACGGCTGGTGTTTCTGGATCGCTCGCCGGACAAGCTGACCGCCACGGCGGACAGGCCGCTCTCCGCCGACCCGGAAGCGCTGCGCCGCCGGTACGAGGAGCGCTACGACATCTACTGCGCTGCCGCTGACCTGCGGGTGAACGGCGACGGCTCACCGGAGGACACGGCGGAGCGGATCGAAAGGGAGTGGACGATATGAAGCTGCTGGTCATCAACGGCCCCAATCTCAATATGCTGGGCATCCGGGAGCCGGCCATTTACGGCAGCGGCACCTATGCCCAGCTGCTGGACATGATCCGCGCCCACGCAGAAAGGCGCGGCGCGGAGGTGTCCTTCTTCCAGTCCAACCACGAGGGCGCGCTGGTGGACGCCATCCAGCAGGCGTATTTCGACGGGGTGGAGGGCATTATCCTCAACCCGGCGGCCTATACCCACACCAGCGTGGCGCTGCTGGACGCGCTGAAGGCCGTGGCCATTCCCACGGTGGAGGTACACATCTCCGACATCGCCGCACGGGAGGACTTCCGGCAGATCAGCTACGTCCGTCCGGCGTGTATCGCCACTGTGACAGGCCGGGGCTTTGCGGGCTATCTGGACGCCATGGACATCCTGCTGAAGGGAGCGGCGGAGTCATGACCGTGACCATCTATCCCGGACGGGCGGCGGGCACGGCGGCAGCGCCGCCGTCCAAGAGCTGTGCCCACCGGATGCTCCTGTGCGGCGCGCTGGCAGAGGGCGAGAGCGTCATCGAAGGCATCGCCCCCAGTCAGGACATGCTGGCCACCGTGGACTGCATCCGCACCATGGGCGGCGCGTGCCGTCTGGAGGGCGATACGGCCTGCATCACCGGCACCGGCGGACATATCCGCCCCGGCGGGACATATCCCTGCCGCGAAAGCGGCAGCACCCTGCGGTTCTGCATCCCTCCGGCACTGCTGTCCGGCGGCAGCGCCGTGTTTACCGGCACGCCCCGGCTCATGGAGCGGGGCGTGGGCATCTACGAGGAGCTGCTCACCCAAAAGGGCATATCGGTGTCCGCAGCGCCGGACGCCGTCACGTTTTCCGGGCGGCTGACGCCGGGGGACTACACCCTCCGGGGCGATGTGAGCAGCCAGTTCGTCACCGGCCTGCTGCTGGCGCTGCCTCTGCTGCCGGACAGCAGCACCCTGCGCGTTCTGCCGCCGGTGGAGAGCCGTCCCTATATCGACATCACGCTGGACATCATGGCCGCCTTCGGCGTCCGGGTGGAGGAGCGGGAGCCGAACCTGTTCGCCATCCCCGGCGGCCAGCGGTACGTCAGCCGCTGCGCGGCGGTGGAGGGCGACTGGTCCAACGCGGCGTTCCTGCTGGCGCTGGGAGACGGCGTCACCGTCACCGGCCTGCGCCCGGACAGCTTGCAGGGCGACCGGGTGTGCCGCGACATGCTGCACCGGCTGGAAAGTCCCGGCGCGGTGCTGGACATCTCCGCCTGCCCCGATCTGGGGCCCATACTGTTCGCTGCGGCGGCGCGGAGCTGCGGCGGCGTGTTCACAGGAACCCACCGCCTGCGCATCAAGGAGAGTGACCGCATAGCGGCCATGGCGCAGGAACTGTCGAAATTCGGCGCGCAGATCAGGGAGGAGGAAGATCGGGTGACGGTGCTGCACCGTCCACTTCACCCTCCGCGGGAGGTGCTGGACGGACACAACGACCACCGCATCGTCATGTCTCTGGCGGTGCTGTGCGCCTCACTGGGCGGCACCATACGCGGCGCGGAGGCCGTCAGCAAGAGCTGGCCGGACTTCTTCCCCGCACTGGAAGCGCTGGGGCTGCGCATGGACATCCAGCCCTGAAACCCTTGAACGGAAAGGAACATTCATCCATGAACCTGGAATTCAAACGTAAGCTGCCCACCCCGCAGACCGTCAAGGACATGTACCCCAAAGGCTGCTGACGGCATGGGTGTTTCCTTCGATATGTCCGCGGCAGTGGCTCTGCATGGCGCAAAGATCACCTTTGAAGGTGTGACGTTTGACTACAAGACCAATGGCAACTACATTGGCCTGCAGCACACCGATACGCTGGTGTACAACAACTGCACCATCAAAGGCATGGTGTTCCTGTATGCCACGAACGAGACGTTCAATAGCTGCACCTTCACGCAGACGAGCGCGGACGCTTACAACGTCTGGACGTATGGTGCAAAAAATGTTAAGTTCAATAGCTGCACCTTCAATTGCGTGGGTAAGTCTGTGTTGGTGTACAACGAAGGTACGAACACCAAGACTGACCTGACGGTGAAGGACACCGAGTTCATTGCCAGCGCGTCTGTCGAGGGCAAGGCAGCTATTGAGATCGACACCAGCCTCATGAAGGATGGCACTACGATCAAGGTAACTAATACGACGGCTAAGGGTTTTGCTGATGGTTCCAACAGCAAGAGTACCCTGTGGAACGACAAGAAGCAGACGGAGAAAACCAATAAGAACACCACTGTGACCGTGGATGGCGAAGAGGTGTTTGCTCCGAAGATCGCTGAGGTCGGCGGCGTGGTGTATCCCTCTCTGGAAGCTGCGTTTGCGGCACTGAGCGCGAAGGATCACACTCTGAAGCTGCTGAACGAGAGTGTGTGGGATGCGGCTACTCCCGTGTACTGGGCGGCTGGTGAGCAGTCCGGTTATGCGGCCAAGCTGACCGATGCGCTGACTGCGGCGTATAAGGCCGACGCGGGCGACATCACCATCGTGTGCCGTCCCGGTGCGGATGTGGGCACCATGACCCACGGCCACGTGGCGGACAGCATCACCATTTACGGCAACAACGCCTACCTCTCCGGCGGCGAGTGCGACCTGGAGGTCGATACCTACATGTTCAGCCGCAAGACCGGCGCACAGGTGAGCAATGGCGAATACCTCACGAAGGATATCACCATCAACGCCTATGAGCTGGACAATCTGGGCGTGTGGGGTGAGAGGCACACCACCTATGAGGTGAATGTGAACCTGACCGACTGCGATGGCAAGGCGATCGCGGGCAAGGAAAACGTCCAGCGCGTGTACATCAGCGGCACCACTGGAGTGAATAATATCACGCTGACCGGCTGTAATTTCCTGACGGCGGCTACCGCTGTTTACTCCAACGCGGACGGCAAGATCTTTGTTGAGGGTTGCTCCTTCACCGGCAGTGCGGCTCCCGTGAACATCAACCACAAGGCCGGCGGCGATGTGACCGTGGAGGTCAAGGGCAGCAAGTTCACCAACTGCGGCGATGAGGGCAGTTGGGCGAGCTTTGCGGCGCCTGTCCGCTTTGTCAACAGCGGCAGCGGCACGATGGATACCACCGTTGACAGCTGTACTTTTACCAAAACGGTTGGCGGGAACGGCGATATCCTCATTGGCGATGGCCGCACGGGTGAGAAGTCCAACAACCTGGGCCTGACGGTGAAGAAGACCAATGCCTTTGTGCAGGCACAGAAGCCCGGCTACTATGATAAGGACGGCGTAGCAGACGACTACAACAAGTGTGCGGAAAAGCCGGTAGGTGCTTCTGAGGAACTGGCTATCAGCATCAAGAGCGCTTTTCTGTCGGAGAATGCCGGTTCTGAGAAGACACCCTACACGCTGGAGCAGTTCAATGAGATGACCCGTGCGGAGTACATCGCCGCGCAGGATCGCTTGGGCGGCACCATGTTCGTGGAAGTTGGCGGCTATGAGTACGCCACCAACGGTATGCTGGGCAACGGCGTGCGGGATGACACGCCGGGTCAGGTTCCCGATCACTCCAAGCTGAACGCCTACAACGAGAACGGCTATTTGGGCGACAAGAACGATGGCGCCAACGGCAAGAGCATTGTGTTCGTCGGCGGCAGCATCACCAGCGGAGTGAAGGGCTACGAGAGCATCGACAGCATCGGCACATCCCTGCTGTTGGCGGTGCCCGCCTATACCAATGTCACCTTTAAGGGCACAAGCTTCAAGAATGTGATGAGCTTCGATTATCAGCTGTACACCTCCCCCTGGAGCCAGCTGGGAAGCCTGAACTTTGAGGACTGCACCTTCAACGGCATCATCGTGGGCGCTATCGCGGCGCAGACGCTGAAGTTCGACGGTTGTACCTTCAGAAATTATACCAACAGCATCTCTCCCAACAGCTCCAACCCCACTTGGATCCGCCCGGCCTACGGCAACTGGACCAAGGGCGACAACGAGGGGCAGGGCACTGACTTCCGCTCCCTGACGACTATCATCTTCAACAACAACACGGTCTACAGCACGCGCCCCGTGAAGTTTGAGCGCATTGCCCAGTGGGAGATGGATACCACCGTCACTGCCACCGGCAATACTTTTACCATCAATCCGAGATCGACGGATGGCAGCGACACCAAGAACGTGGGTATGTACTTCGGCGCCAACGCCAAGTTCGACCTGATCGTGGATAACAACAAGGAGAGCAGCAGGACGGCTGGCCTGTACACCGCGGTGTATAGTGCGCCCAACAGCAAGAGCTACGCGGGTCTGCCCGCCGGTTCTACCGTGAAGAACAGCGCCGGCGAGGAGACATCTGTCGATGCGCTCGAGTGGAAGAGCACCAAGCCGCTGACGCTGAAGACCACTGAGGAAGTGGCGCAGCTGACCACTACCAAGGGTGTTGTGGTGAAGTTCGCCACCCTGGAGGAGGCCATTGCTGAGGCCAAGGACGGCGACACCGTCAAGCTGCTGAAGAGTTGCAGCGGAAACGGCATTAAGATTGAGACCAAGAACTTTGCCAATGCTGGTCTGACGGTTGACTTCGGCGGCTGCACCTACGCCGTGGGTGGCGTACTGGTTGGCTCTGCTGGCACTGGCACCAATGCGTTCCAGCTGCTGAAGGGCGGCAAGGTCACCTTCCGGAACGGTACCATCGTGGGTGTTACCGAGGGTACCAAGCCCGCCGAGGATACCCCCAATTGGCATGGCGCTCCGGCCATTGTCATCCAGAACTACTGTGACCTTACCTTGAAGGACATGACTGTCTCCGGCGGCGACGAGACTATCTACACAGTGTCCAACAATCATGGCAACGTGGTGATCGAGGACTCTATCATCAACGCTGGTAATGCGAAGGGTTCCGGCTACGGCCCGTTTGCCTTCGATGTCTGCGGCTACAGCACCTATGACGGCGTCTCCGTGACGGTCAAGGGCAACAGCAGCATCAATGGCGACATTGAGGTTTCCCGCAGCGCTAACAACACGAAGGATGTGAAGCTGGCGCTGGAAAGCGGTGCCATCAATGGTAAGCTGAAGATCGACAGCACCATCAAGGACATCACTACCACCACCACTGTGACCAAGGGCAGCGATGTGACCGTGGCCGCGCCTGCCGGCTACGCGTGGAGCGCCGAGGGTACTCTGGTCGCGGCTGTTGCTCAGATCGGCGAGAACGGATATGTCACTCTGGCCGCTGCCATCGCGGCAGCCAAGGACGGCGACACTGTGATGCTGCTGGCTGACAGCACCGAGGATGTGACCATCAGCAAGAGCATTACCCTCGATCTGGGCGGCAAGACCCTGACCAACACCGGTGCCGGCAAGGCAACCATTTCTGTGGACAACGGTGTTACCGCTACCGTGAAGAACGGTTCCGTTATCGGCGGCGCCAGCTATTACAACATTGAGGTCACGAAGGGCAGCAATGCCAATCTGACACTGATGGGTGTGACTGCCACCGCCGGCAACACCGGTTCCTCCATGATCGACAACTGGGGCACCCTGACCATCGAGAGTGGTACCTATGAGGGCGGTCTGAACGTTGTCAAGAGCGAGGAAGGCTCCAAACTGACCATCAACGGCGGTAAGTTCACGCTGAACCATGCGGTGAGCAACAATTACAACGGCGTTATTCTGTCTGCCGGTATGACCAATATTACCGACGGCGAGTTTATCCAGAATGCGACGACACCTAGATGGGCACGTCCTCAGGTCGTCCTCGCTATGAAGGTGGACGGTTACCCCTCCACTATTGAGATTACCGGTGGTAAGTTCATAAACAACAAGTCTGACGGGAAGATTTTCCATGGCTACGGCAAGGCCACCTCTGACAACTTCGAGGTCTCCGGCGGTACGTTCAACAAGAGTATTTCCGACGACTACTGCGCTGACGGCTTCATTCCCACCAAGAACGCTGACGGTACCTATGGTGTGAAGGTTGGCAAGTATGTTGCCAAGGTCGGCAGCAAGAATTATGAGACTCTGGCTGACGCTATCCGGCTGGCAACTAACGGCAAGACCATCACTCTGCTGGCAAATGTGACTGAGAATGTCACGATCAGTGCTGCGAAGAAGAACCTGACCCTCGACCTGAACGGTTTCACCCTGAACGGCGGCACCGGTACGGCAAAGGCTGCGCTGACCAACTATGGTACGATCACCATCAAGGACAGCAGCAAGGGGAAGACCGGCACCATCAAGCGTGATGACAATGGTATTGTGGGTGAGACCTCCTACTACGTCATCCGCAACCAGGGCACGATGACCATCGAAAGCGGTATCGTGATCAACAACTCCGGCTACAGGAAGGCGAATTCTACCGGTTCCATGGTCGGCAGCTCCCTGATCTGCAACGGCGATTGTGACGAGGGGGGTACGCTGACCATTAAGGGCGGCACGTTTACGCAGAATAACTTCATCGCCATTAAGAACGGTGCATTGGGTGTGCTGCATGTCTCTGGCGGTACGATCTCCAGTGACCACTCTGCGATCCAGAACTGGTTCAAGGCCGACATCACCGGCGGCGAGATCAAGGGTCAGCTGTGGACGGATGCTTGGAAAGAGGGCGAATCCGTTGGCGAGACCGAGATCGGCGGCGATGCCAAGTTCACCGGCGAGATCGTGATGGATATCACCGGCAGCGTGGCTCCCACGTTGGCGATCAACGGTGGTAATCTGAATGTCACTAACTGGCGCATTACCAGCGCTGCGGCCAACGCTGGCGCGAAGCCTGCCATTTCCGGCGGTACGTTTAACGCACCGGTGAAGCCCGAGTACTGCGCACCCAACCACGAGCCGGTCAAGAACGACGACGGCACCTACGGTGTGAAGCTCTTCTATGTAGCCAAGATCGACGGCGAGGAGTACAAGACGCTGCAGGAGGCTATCAGTGCTGCGGAGAACGGCCAGAAGATCTATCTGTTGAGAGACATTACCGTTACCGATACGGTAAAGTTTGACAAGACTGGCCTGAGCATCGCGATCGATCTTCAGGGACATACGATCACCGGTGACAAGTGCCGTGCGCTTCAGGTGATCGACGGTAATCTGGTGCTGCGTAACGATAGCTTTGCCACCATGGGTGAGGCGGTCATCACCTCTACCGGCATCGCTACGGCCAGCTCCGTTATCCGCGTTGGTGACGGCGACCACAGACAGGCTCAGGGTGAGAATATGAAGTCCCCGGAGCTTGATATTGCGGCGGGTGTGACGGTCAAGGCGGTTTGCTCCTATGGCATTACCGTGTTCGGTTATGGCGAGGAGAAGCTCACGGTCAACGGCAACGTTATCTCCACGGCGACTACCAATGCCAGCTATGATGGCTGCGCCATCAGCACGGTGGGCGAAGATAAGACTACGGCAAACGTCACCATCAATGGCGGTACTATTACGGCAGAGAATACCAACGCTATCTACATGCCGTCCGGCAAGCTGCTTGTTGATAACGACGCAACTGTAAAGGGTCTGACGGGTATTTACGCCAAGTCCGGCAATGTCCAGATTAAGGGCGCTAAGATCTACGGTACCGGCGAGGCGAAGGACTATAGCTACTACGGCAACGGCGGTATCCCCACCGGCGATGCGCTGGTTCTTGACAGCTGCGCTTATCCCAACGGCGCTCCGACGGTCAACTTTGCGGGTGCCGAGAATGCCTATTTCGAGAGCACCAACGCGAAGCCCATCGGCAGCTATGCGACCACGGACAACACCAAGGTGACAGGCTTCGTGGATAAGGGCACCTTCAACAAGGCCATCGACAAGGATCTGCTGAAGGACGGTTACGTCTGCGTGTACAATGGGGAAAACAACTACGGCGTTGCTACGACGGAGAATTGCGTAGCCAAGGTCGGCGACATCTACTACGCAACGCTGCAGGATGCCATTGATGCAGCCCAGAACGGTGCTACCGTTGTTCTGGTGAACGACGTTGATCTGACCAAGACCGTGGTGGTCAACAAGACCATCACGCTGGACATGAACGGCGAGAAACTGCACAACACCAACGGAATCTGGAACGACGCCAACAGGGATTGGTCTTTGATTTCCGTCCGCAGCGGCGACCTGACCATTACCGGCAACGGTACGCTGGATGCCCTGGAGGACGACTGCTATGCGGTCGATGTCAGAGACAACGGTAAGCTGACCATCGAGAATGGTAAGTTCGTGGGCAACATTTCCGCAGTTTACAACCGCGGCGGCGAAGTTACCATCAAGGACGGCGACTTCTCCATCAAGCAGCTGAACAGCAATAACGTACAGGATGGATACGGTCTGCTTATCAACTGCTATGATGAGAGCTACAAGAACGGCGAGGCTACGATTACCATCACTGGTGGTACGTTCCAGAACTTCGACCCGATGAACAATCAGGCCGAGGGTGTTGGCACCAGCTTCGTGGCTGCCGGTGTCGGCGTGAACTACAACACGGACGGCAAGTTCACTGCTAAGTCCGGTATGATCGCGCAGGTCGTGGACGCGGAAGGCAAGTCCGTGAAGGCGTTTGAAAAGCTGTCTGCTGCTCTGGCTGATGCCAAGGATGGCCAGACCGTCAAGCTGCTGAACAACGTTGACAATGAGATGTTCGTGATGGTCAAGGCGGGCGTAACGCTCGATCTGGCGGGAAAGAACATTACTGGCGCAACGATGCTCTATGTTACCGGTACGATCGTGGATACGGCGGCTTCCGATACCAAGGGCGCTGTCAGCGCAGAAGCGTATATGATCGCTTCCAGTGTCGGAAGTGGCTACACTCCCGTCTACAACGGTACTGGCTATCAGTTCTACAAGCTGGGCATGAATATTATGAAGCAGAATGCCAGCGAAGATAGCACTACAGTAGTATTTGCTCCGAAAGCTAAGGGCGAGTGGACTGCCGAGAGGAATGCGTTCCGGAATCTCTTGGCTTCTGGCTACAATGTGAGCAAAGTACAGATCGTGCTTGAGGTTGAGTGGGGCGAAACCAATACTCACGATTCGCAGAGATTTGCCTTTAACGATCAGTATGTGTATAAGTATGCGACTGAGGACGGCTGGGCGTTCAGTGTTACTATGAATGGCTTGAACGCCTTGAGCGGCAAAGTGACAGCGACTGCGAAGATCATTACCTATGGCGCCGATGGCCGGGAAATGACCTGGCTGAGCAGCGATGCAGTACCACTGAAAGGAGAATGATGGATGAAGCACTACGAAAAACCCATGGCACAGCTCGTTGAGCTCTCTATTGAAGAAGATTTGCTTACCACCTTGGATGGAAACACAAGCCTTGTCCCTGACCCCTTTGATCAGTAAAATGGACAAGCGCAAACTGATTCCGGCAGGAGCCCCCTTTTGGGGGCTCCTGCTCTAAGCCAAACGAAAGGGACAGACCTTGATTTGTAACATTGCGAACTTAGGTGTGGAGGTGCCGGAGCTGGGCGACCTGCCACGCCGGTGTAAGCCCTACGTGGCGGATGTGCCGGTGGATATCACTATTGACGCCGGCAAAATGCGGCCGGACACGTGGGATAACCTTTCCGCCGATGATAATTATTATCTCAACAGCGGCTTCCAATTTTATTTGCAGCTGCTCCGCCACAACGGGATGATGCTCCATGCCTCCGCCGTGGTGGTGGACGGGTACGCCTACCTGCTCTCCGGCCCTTGCGGTATCGGGAAATCCACCCACACCACCCTGTACAAAAACGCTTTTCCGGAGGCGGTGATCATCAACGACGACAAGCCCGCCCTGCGGTGCTTGGACGGCGTGTGGTACGCCTTTGGCACCCCGTGGTGCGGCAAGGACGGCATCAATGTGAACATGTCCGCGCCGCTGGCGGGCATCTGCTTTCTGCACCGGGGCGACACGCTGCTGCGGCGTCTTACGACGCTGGAGGCTGTGCCACAATTCCTGAAGCAGACGGCCGGGCGAGGCAGAGTTGAGAACGCGCAGCTCCTGATGAGGCATCTGGATCATCTGCTGCGGAACGTCCCGGTGTTTGAATTCTACAACCACGCCGCCCCCGGCGACGAACAGATCACCTACCGAGCCATGCGCGACGCCATGGGCAGAAAGGACAAAGCATTATGAGACGAGATCCACAGTTTATTCTAAGCGATGTGGCGGGCAGCCACATTCTCGTGCCTGTGGGCAAGCTGGCTGCCGACTTCAACGGCGTTGTGTCGCTGAACGACATGGGCGTGGCGCTATGGAACCTGCTGGAGAACGACACCACGCAGGAGGCGCTGCTGGCCGCTGTGCTGGCGGAATACGAGGTCACGGCGGAGCAGGCCGGGGCGGACATTGCGGACTTTTTGGAGCAGCTCCGCGCGGCGGGCTGCCTGGAGGAATGAGCATGAAAAGATGGAAGCTAATGGCGGCGGCGCTGGCGGCGGCGCTGCTTCTGACGCTTTGTGCCGCCTGCGGCAAAAAGACGGAGGAGCAGCCGGACGGGGACGGTAAGCCCGGCTCCACGCAGCAGGACGCGGCCAAGGACGACAGCACAAACGCCGAAAGTAAAACGGCAGACAGTGTGCTGGATGTCAGCGGCGGTGTGGTGGAAAATCCTTTTGCGGAGGACACCTCTGATAAAAGCCAGACGGAAGACGCCAAACAGGGTGAGCCGTCCCACTCCGGCGGCAATTCCGGCAATGCCAGCGCACCCGACGCGTCCCAAAATTTGAAGTGGGAGGAGTTTTACGCTCTTTCCGCAACGCAGAAGGACGCGTATGTGGAGAGCTTCGATGATTACGAAAAGTTTTTCGACTGGATGGTGAAGGCACAGGAGCAGTTCAAGACGGAGCATCCTACCATCGAGATCGGACCGGACGGCAGCATTGATCTGAGCAAGCTGGGATGACGGCGAGAGAAGTACGTTCCGTGACCATGCAGGAGCTGGTGCCCGCCATTATGCAGGCGATGCAGGATGGCGGAAGCGCGGAGCTGACCGTGACAGGGCGATCCATGACGCCGCTTTTGCGTGACCGGGTCAGCAGAGTGCGTCTGGCGGCTGTTTCCCAGCCCAAAAGAGGGGACATGGTGCTGTATCGGCGGCAGAACGGCGCGTATGTGCTGCATCGTATCGCCGCCATCGGTGCAGACGGCACGTATATGATGTGCGGCGACGCACAGACGGTGCTTGAGCCGGGTATCCGGCGCGGGCAATTGCTGGCGGTGGTAACAGACTTTGCCCGCGGTGAGAAGTGGTGCAGCTGCGATCGGCCGGGCTATCGTCTGTGGTGGAGAGCCCGCCTTGCGGATCGGCCTTTGCGCCATCTGTGGGTACGCGTATGCAGACGGCTCGGCGCAGGCACGAAATAAGAGCATGAAGGCGGCAGGGAGTTGTATAGCTCCCTGCCGCTGCGCATTCGGCAGGTTGGCTTACAATTCTTAAAATAAGGGGTTGAAATGTGATGACAATTCATGTATAATATGCGATGAAAGATGATGATTCTGCGGGAATCGACAAGGGGTAGCAAAAAAGCGGAACGTCTCGACAAGAGCCGAACGTTGACAAGGTGCGTGCATGGGGGCATATGGTGCCGTGTTTGGGCTGCTGCAGCGGTCTTGTGGCCACGCAGCGGCGCGATGCTGTTCCCCGGTGCAGGAGATGCTTCCTGTATGGGGTTTTGCTTTTTGTACGGAAAAGCACGGCATGGGACATGTAAACGGTGCGGTGCGATGCAAAACGAGAAGGAGGACACCAGCTTAATGGATCAGGAAAAAGTAAACCGTACGGACGAAATGGAGATCGACCTACGGGAGTTGTTCTACCTTTTCAGGCAAAAGCTGCTTATTATCATCGCGGCGTTTGTGGTTGGAGGCATGCTGGCCGGTGCCGCTACCTACTTCCTTATCAAGCCGACCTATAAGGCGTCGTCGCTGCTGTATGTGGTGTCTGCATCTAACGATTCGGTGGTGAACCTGTCGGATCTGCAGATCGGTACGAATCTGACGGCCGACTACGAGGAGCTGCTGCTGAGTCGGCCGGTAATGGAAAGTGTTTTGCGGAATCTGAAGCTAAGGGAAACCACCTCTGTGAAGGAATTGCGGGAAATGCTGAGTATTACTAACAAAAGCGGTACCCGTATTCTTGAAATATCCGCGACAACGGGCGATCCCAAGCTGTCGGCGGATATTGCCAACGAGGTGGCAGATATGGCCATCACGTGGCTGCCGGCGGTGATGGAGTGCAACGAGCCGCATGTGGCGGAGGAGGCGGTAGCGCCCACCCACCGCGCAGGTCCCAGCTATGTGCGCAACACGGTCATCGGTGCGCTGGTGCTGGCGCTGTTGGTTTACGGCGTGTATGTGGTGCGGTATCTCTACGATGACTCCATTCGCACGGAGGAGGACATGGAGAAGTACTTTGGTGTGACCCCGTTGGCGATCATTCCCGAGGAGAACGACAATTCCGACGGCGAGGGGAAACGGGCCTTTCCCAAAAAGGTATGGGCAGGTAAGGAGAAACAGAAATAATGAAATCCTTGATGATCAAAGATAAAAGCATACTGCCCTATGCCAGCAGAGAGGCGATGAACCGGCTGCGGATCAATTTTGATTTCTGCGGAGATCAGTACAAAAAGGTCATGGTCACCAGCAGCACACCGGACGAGGGCAAGAGCTTTGTCAGCTATCAGCTGTGGCGCGTGCTGGCGGAGTCCGGTAAGCATGTGGTGCTGGTGGATGCTGACCTGCGGCGCAGCGTTATGCGCGCCCGTCATCAGCTTAGCGTGGAGGGGGACAGCAAGAAGGCAAATGGTCTGACGCACTATCTGGCCGGCAATGCCTCACTGGATGACGTGCTGTATGAGACGGATCAGGAAAACGGATTTATGGTGCCCACGTTCCGCACGGTGGCCAATCCGACGCTGCTGCTGCAAAATTCCCGCTTCAACGAGATGATGGACAAGCTCGGTGAGAAATTCGACATCGTGCTGATCGATACGCCGCCGCTGAACAGCGTAGCGGACGGCTTGCAGATCGCGGCACACTGTGACGGCGCACTTCTGGTGGTACGCGGAGGCGTGACGCCCCGGCGTATTGTGGCCAGCAGTATAGCGCAGCTGAAGAGCGTCAGCTGCCCGCTGCTGGGTACGGTGCTCAATCGGGTGGAGATGAACAGGAACCCATACTACTATAAATACAGCAAGTACGGCTATTACCACTATTACTATGCGCCTTCACACAAAAAGACATGAAATGCGGTAGAAAAGCGATCATGTGGATCGCACTGGCGCTGTGCCTGATCTGTGCGGTTCTTCTGGCTTTGGCACTGCACAGCCGGGCGGAGCACTCAAAGCCTGCGAGTAAGGATCCGGAAGGGGCTATCGCCGCGCAGGAGGACGAGGACAGGACGGTGGACGTACCGGTGGACTTTGCCGCATGGCAGGAGAGGAACCCGGACATCTACGCGTGGATCGAATATCCCGGTACCAACGTGGACTATCCCATTGTACAGAGCGCGGAGGACGACGCCTACTACCTGCGGCGGGATATTGACGGGAAGGAAGCGGTGGCCGGAAGTCTGTACACCGAGCACACCTACAACAGCAAGACCTTTGACGATCCGGTGACGGTGATCTACGGGCACAACATGGCCAACCGCACCATGTTCGGCGGTTTACAGTCCCATATAGAGGCGGCGGATCTGGCCGGCACGGAGGAGTATTTCTACGTCTACCTGCCGGGACGTATCCTGACCTATCGTGTGGTGGGCGGCGCGCCCGGCGATGATGCCCATATCCTCTACTACAACGATTTCTCAGATCCGACCGGGTTCAGCAACTACTTCGGCAATCTGTACGCCCAGAGCGGCGGGCATGTGAACCTGCCGGGGCTGCTCCGGCCGAGCCCGGACGACAGGGTGGTCATTCTGGCTACCTGCATGAACGGCGAGAAGTATCTGCGGTACCTGATCATCGGGGTACTGACGGATGATACCGGCAACTAACGTGTCATAACGGACATACCGTGACTCGAGGGCGGTATGGCCTTTATGGAAATATTTTGAAAGGAGGAACTTTTATGAAAAAGTTTCTGGCAATGGTCATGGCGCTGTGCATGGTCTGCATGACGGTCGTCGTGGCCAGTGCAGCGGAGCCCACCAGCAGCGTGGAAGGAATCAAGGGAGCGACGGTGAACGGCGATGGCCACCATGTGGCAGAGGCGAATCTGACGGATGAGCAGAAGAGCGCGCTGAAGACGAAGGCCGGCGCAGGCAGCTACGATCAGATCCTGTACGGCGATCTGAGGATGGAGAACGCGGTCGACGCCACGATCCACCTGACAACGACGCCCAGCCGTCTCCGCGACACGAAGGTGTTTTACCTGAAAGACGGTCAGTGGACGGAAGCAACCTGCAGCAGAAACGGCAACGATGTGACCGCAAACTTCCTGATGGGCTTTAAGGGCACGTTCAGCATTGTACAGTATTGCAATGCGCCCAGCAGCGGTGCTTCCACCGGTGCTGAGGTTAAGGCTCCCCAGACCAACGATGTGTCTGTGGAGCTGATGCTGGCGGCGGGGATGATTCTCTTTGGCACCATTGCGGTGGTGGCCAGAAAGCGTCACGCCGCGTAACCAGAGCAAACGCGCAGGGGAACCGGCGCTGCCGGTTCCCCTGTGTCCTCTGTATACAGAGGGGGGAGAATAGAGGAAGGAGGGACGAGCATGGAGCGCAGCGGAGTGATCGATTTTCACAGCCACGTTCTGCCGGGCATCGACGATGGCAGCCGGGACGTGGAGATGAGTCTTGCCATGCTGCGTGAAATGCGTGCACAGGGCGTGGACGTCTGCGTGGCCACGCCGCATTTTTATAGCTGGCACCGCGGGCTTGATTCGTTTATCGAGCGTCGGGCAACCGCGTATCAGCAGCTTTCCCGGCAGCTGGAGGAGGGCATGCCACAGATCCTTTTGGGAGCTGAGGTGGCATTTTTCCTCGAACTGCCGGAGCAGCACGATCTGGACGCCCTGTGCATACAGGGCACGAACGTCCTCCTGCTGGAGATGCCCTTTGCTCAGTGGACAGATGTGGAGCTGGACGCCCTGTCGAGACTGTGTATCGAGCGGGAATACCGGATCATATTGGCACATCTGGAGCGATTCCTGCCGCTGCAAAAGAATCGCGATGTGCTGGAGCGGATCATGCTGCTGCCGGTGCTGGTACAGCTGAACGCCGAGTGCCTGCGGCCTTTCTGGGGACGCAAAAGATATCTGGATATGTTCCGAACAGGGCGGGCGCATCTGCTGGGAAGCGATTGTCACAATGTGAGTTCGCGGGCGCCTGATCTGGCGGAGGGACGCAGGATCATAGAGAAGCAGCTGGGGAAAGAGGCGCTGGTACATATAGACCAACTGGGCGCGCGGCTTTTGTCCGGTGCAGCCGTAGAGGAGACAGTGCAGTCATGATGCGGAAAAAGAACATCCTTGCTTTGGCTATTGCGCTGCTGGTCTGTGTGGGCGGCATCTATGGGGTGTCCGCGCTGCTCCGTGACGGGCTTGATAACCGTGATGACGGCACCTCCGGCAAATCTGTGGAGGATATGCTTTCCTCCGATATGGCACTCAAACCGATTTCCCTGAATGGAAAGACCTATATTCCCAAGAAAAATGTCAGCAGCTACCTGCTGATGGGTATTGACCACGAGGGAGAGGTCACAGAGCACAGCAGCTACTTCGGCGGGCAGGCGGACACGCTGTTGCTGGTGGTGGTGGACAGAGAGCAGAAAGAGTATTCGCTCCTTCAGATCAACCGCGACACCATGTGCATGGTGGATTTCATTGGCTCGGACGGAACGCCCATCGGGGAGCGCAAGCAGATGCAGATCGCGCTGGCGCACGCGCTGGGCTCCGGTCTGGAGGACAGCTGTGAGAACACGGTTCGCGCGGTATCAACGCTTCTGTACGGCGTGCCCATCAGCGGCTACGCCGCTCTGAATATGGACGCCATGCCGATCCTCAACGATGCAGTGGGCGGCGTGACCGTCACCATCGAAGACGATTTTTCCGAAAGTGACAGCTCGCTGGTTCTGGGCGAGACGATCACGCTGGACGGGCAGCAGGCCTATAACTATCTGCGCGGGCGCATGTCGGTGGGCGATGGAGAAAATACCAGCCGTATGCGGCGTCAGCGGACGTATATGGCGGCCTTCCTGAAAAAAGCACAGCGCCAGTTGGCGGAGGACAAGGCTCTTGCCACGTCTCTCTACGCGGAGCTGGAGCCGTATATGGTCACAGACCTGTCCGGTAAGGATGTGTCTGCCCTGATGGAGACATCCCAGTATTATTCCTATCAGGGGATCACCACGCCGGAGGGTACCATCGGAACGGACGGTACGTTTGTGACCTTCCTGCCGGATGAGGAGGCTCTCCGACAGCTGGTGCTGGATATGTTCTATACGGAAGGATGACATCTGCGCAGACGCAAGAAGTGGATTTTCATACGGCGGAGAATAGATAAAGAGAGGTTTTTCAGAAGTGGAATCTGCTACACTTGATTTTAAAACAATTGAGCAAAAGACTTGTGGAGTTGTTGAGAGGAAAGAACCCAAGAAAGCGGAAGCAAAAAAGGAAAAAGCTGCATATCGTTTTGTCAAACGAATCTTCGATATAACAGTATCCGTGATCGGGCTGGCTGTTTTGGGGGTTCCCATGCTGCTGGTTGCATTGATTATACGTCTCGATTCGCCTGGACCCGCTCTGTTTAAGCAGAAAAGGCTGGGAAAAGACGGCGTTCCCTTTGTCATATATAAATTCAGAACGATGAGGATTGACGCGCCAGACAATGTGGCAACAAATGATTTGCAGGATGCGTTCAGATATGTTACAAGATTTGGCAATTTTCTCAGAAGAACGAGCATTGACGAATTGCCACAGCTGATCAATGTTATTCGCGGAGAGATGTCTATTGTCGGATTTAGACCCGTATGTCTCTCGGAAAAAAAACTGAATGACTATAGGATGGAACGGGGAGTGTTTTCCGTGCGACCGGGGATGACGGGGTTGGCTCAGGTCTCAGGAAGAGATGGGATTGGCACAGAGAAGAAAGTGGACTTCGATGTGGAGTATGTTGAAAAGCAGTCAGTGCGGTTGGATTTGTGGTGTATCTATAAGACGATCGGAACCGTTGTTTCGCAGAAGGGAGTCAAATGAATAGGCGCAATCGAGCCCCACGCGTTTCAGTTGTCATGCCTGCGTACAACGCTGAGCGCTATATAGAGGAAGCAATCCAGTCCGTCCAGGTGCAGACTAAGCCAGACTGGGAATTGGTAGTTGTCGATGATTGTTCAACGGATACGACCCCTGAGCTGCTGCGGGAACTGTCACATCAGGATGACCGAATCGTGCCCGTATTCAATCGCATGAATCGGGGTGCAGCGGGCAGCTGAAATGTAGCGCTGGAGATCTGCGCGGGTGAATACATAGCCTTTTTGGATTCGGATGATCTATGGCGTCCTAGTAAGCTGGATGTACAGCTGCGCCTGGTGCAGGCTACCGGTGCCGACATTGTCTATTCATCTTATGCGATGTTCGATGAACGAGGTAAGCGGCACTATAATGACTTTATCGTAAAAGAATCTACGTCTTTTGACAATATGCTGCGTCGAAATGAGATTGGCTGCCTGACAGCGCTTATGCGCCGTGAACTTGCACAGCAGTATCGATTTTCCGAAGACATCTATCAGGAGGATTACGCGCTTTGGCTTGCGCTGCTGCGTGATGGTTATTCAGTCCATGGACGCCATAAGCCGGACGCAGCGCTATGACCTGCTGCCGGAGATGGGGCATTTGGGAGCTCATACGGATATCAAGGGCGGCACTCGTTTTGTGGCGGTGCGGTTTGGCAATGTGCTGGGCAGCAACGGCTCAGTGGTTCCGCTGTTCAAGCAGCAGATCGCGGAGGGCGGCCCCGTTACCGTGACGCATCCGGACATCATCCGCTATTTTATGACCATTCCGGAGGCGGTGAGCCTTGTGCTGCAGGCGGGCAGTTACGCCAAGGGCGGCGAGATATTCGTCTTGGATATGGGTGAGCCGGTGAAGATCGATACTCTGGCGCGGAACCTGATCCGGCTGTCCGGCTATCGCCCGGACGAGGACATTAAGATCGTGTATACCGGCCTGCGTCCGGGAGAAAAGCTCTACGAGGAGAAGCTGATGGCGGAGGAAGGCCTGCAAAAGACGGCCAACGACCTGATTCATATTGGAAAACCGGTGCCATTCCGCTACGAAACGTTCTTCGAGCAGCTGATGGCGCTCAAGACCGCCGCTGAGGATAACGCAGGGGATATTGAAGCGCGCGCGGCGCAGATCGTGACGACGTATAGGCCGGGGAGCAGCACTGCGGCCTGAAAAATGTAGGAGTATGTATACATGTATAAGCATGTCATAAAGCGACTTTTAGATATCGTCCTTTCGTTGTCTGGTATTATTGTTTTGGCAATTCCAATGGCATTTTTTGCGTGTATCATCAAAATTGAAGATCGGGGGCCTGCAATTTTTAAACAGAAGAGAGTGGGAATTAACAAAACATTTTTTAATGTTTACAAATTCCGGAGCATGAAGATGACTACGCCCCACGATGTTCCCACGCACTTGTTGCACGATCCGGATCAGTACATACTCCGGTGTGGGCGATGGATGCGGAAAATGAGTATTGATGAACTGCCGCAGCTGTTTAATATTCTGAAAGGGGACATGAGTATTATTGGCCCGCGTCCAGCACTCTGGAATCAAGATGATCTGATTTCCGAGCGAGACGAGTACGGCGCAAACGATGTAAAACCGGGCTTGACCGGTTGTGCGCAGATTAACGGACGCGATGAGCTTGAGATCCCGGTCAAGGCGGCGCTGGATGGTGAATATGTGGCTGCATTGGATGCAGGCCATGGCAAAGGCTTTGCTATGGACTGCAAATGCTTTTGGGGAACAGTAAAGGCTGTTTTGCAGCATGATGGTGTTGTCGAGGGCGGCACGGGCGAAATAGAAAAGAAACGCCTGAAAAGTGAGGTCGTTAGAAAATGAAGCGGGTTTTGATCACCGGTGCTAATAGTTATATTGGCTGTTCCTTTGAAAAGTATCTAAGCGAGAACTATCCGGATGATTATATTGTTGATACTGTCGATATGCACGGCGATTGGCGAGGTAGAAGCTTCGCTGGCTGTGACAGTGTGTTTCACGTTGCTGGGATCGCACATTCGGACAGCGGAAAGATCAGCGAGGAGAAAGTCTGCCTTTATTATGCGGTGAATACCGATCTGACAATCGAAGCAGCAAAGAAAGCAAAGGCTGATGGCGTTGGACAGTTTATTTTTATGAGCAGTGCAATCGTCTATGGTGACAGTGCGCCTATTGGGGAGAGCAAGATCATTACAAGAGACACACCAGTTGCTCCAACAAATTGCTATGGGGACAGCAAGGTTCAGGCGGAGAATGGAATTTGCCCATTAAACGATGATACTTTTCATGTTGTTATCCTTCGTCCACCCATGATTTACGGAAAGGGCTGTAGAGGCAACTATCCGTTCCTTTCAAAAATTGCGCAGGAAACCCCGGTTTTTCCGTATGTTGAAAATCAAAGATCAATGCTATACATCGAAAATCTTTGCGAGTTCGTGCGGCTGATAATTGACAATTGGGAACAAGGAACCTTTTGGCCGCAAAACAGCGAATACAGTAACACCAGTGAATTGGTGAAGACGATTGCTCAAGCGCATGGGAAAAAAGTATGCCTGATAAAAGGTGCAGAGCTGCCTTTAAGACTTCTTGGGCGTTTCGTACCGATGGTCAACAAGGCGTTCGGAGGCTTGAGCTATGATGTGATGATGAGCGAATACAGGGGTGAAAAATATA
>OLGE01000691.1_pt1 | contig 38198 bp, 34 predicted proteins | sample 1605151 | NCBI WGS metagenome assembly OLGE01 (sample SAMEA3888912, study PRJEB22519) | human gut metagenome | biome: human gut; feature: human-associated habitat; material: faeces | place: Denmark | collected 2010
GGTTTATTATAACGGTTTGTTTATGTTTGTGTCCACTTTTATAGTATAGATCCACAGGGAAGATGTGTCGGCTACGATCTGCGCCACTGACGCCGGACGGGAGGGAGAGCTTATCTTCCGTCTGGTGTATGAAATAGCAGGCTGTGACAAGCCGATCAAACGCCTGTGGATTTCCTCAATGGAGGAAAGCGCCATTCGTGAAGGGCTTGAGAATTTACAGCCGGGGAGTGATTATGACAATCTGTACTATTCCGCACTGTGCAGGCAGGAGGCGGACTGGCTTGTGGGCATCAACGGTACAAGGCTGTTCACCGTCCTGTATGGCGGAAAAGTCCTGAAGATGGGAAGGGTGCAGACACCCACCCTTGCGATGCTGGTAGACCGGGAAGCAAAGATTATGAACTTCCGGAAGGAAAAATATTACATGGCGCATATCCTGATGGATGGGATAGATGCCGCTACCGGACGCATTGATGATAAAAAGAAAGCAGATGAGATTGCGGGGGCTTGCCGGGACGGGCAGGCTCTTGTCACGTCTGTTGTGAAAGAGGAAAAGGCAGTCATGCCGCCGAAACTCTATGACCTTACCACGCTCCAGAGGGATGCGAACCGTTTATTCGGCTTTACCGCAAAGCAGACCTTAGAGTACACACAGAGCCTTTATGAGAAAAAGTTAGCCACATATCCGAGGACGGACAGCCAGTTCTTATCCGATGATATGGGGCAGACCGCAGAGGGCGTGATTGAAGCGGTGTTTGGCTCCCTTATGTTTGAGGAAAACAAAACGTCCAGACCGAATATAAAAAGGATTCTGAACAGCAAAAAAGTGACAGACCACCATGCCGTTATCCCCACAATGGAGATAGCGAAAGCTGACCTTGCGGCACTGCCGGAAACGGAGCGTAAAATCTTATCTCTGATAGCGAACCGCCTTGTATGCGCTACCGGGGAGAAGCATTTGTATGAAACGGTCAGGGCGGAGTTTTCCTGTAACGGACACACGTTTTCGGTTTCCGGGAAGTCTGTCACGCATAACGGGTGGAAGTCTTTTGAAGATGCCTTTAAGCGTTCCTTTAAAATCTCCGGGAATCCGGAAGAAGAAAAAGAGGAAAAGAAGCTGCCGGAACTTTCGGAAGGACAGGCATTTGACGGTGTGCAGACGAAAATCAGCGAACACTTCACTTCCCCGCCGAAGCACTTTACGGAAGATTTATTATTATCAGCAATGGAACGTGCCGGGGCGGAAGATATGGGCGATGACGTGGAGAGGAAAGGCTTGGGTACGCCAGCGACAAGGGCGGACATAATCGAGAAGTTAGTCAAGGACGGATTTGTGAAGCGTGAGAAAAAGCAGATCATACCCACTGAGGACGGAATGAAGCTGATAACGGTGCTGCCGGACATAGTAAAATCCCCGAAACTTACCGCCGATTGGGAAAATGCCCTGACGCTGGTAGCGAAAGGGGAGCTTCCAATGGAGGACTTCATGGCAGATATTGAGAACATGGTATCAGAGCTGATAAACACCTACCATGAGGTCAGTGACGAGCAGAAAAAGATGTTCGCACAGGAGCAGGAGGCTCTTGGGGTATGCCCGAACTGCGGCGGTCAGGTGGTAAAAGGAAAATTCGGTGCATACTGCGTAAAAAAATGTGGTATGAACGTGAGCCGGGTAATGGCGGCTGCCCTTACCGATGCACAGGTAAAAGATATGCTTGCCGGAAAGAAAATCCTGTTAAAAGGGTTAAAGAGCAAGGCGGGCAAGCCTTATGACGTTTACATCATTCCGAGTGGGACAGAAGAATATCACTATACCAAAGACGGGGAAGGAAAAAGTGGGGTGCAGTTTAAGTTTGTCATGGAATTTCCCAAAAAGAAAGGTTCAGGCGGGAAGAAAAAATAAATAGAAATATTATTGTAATTGTGGTATTATATTAGCGATACAAATAGAAATTTGTCATGTATGGTAATGTTGTATTTGAGGAGGTATATTTATGTATAGAATAAATCATAATGATGCGATAGAGTTAGAGCATCAAGTCCGGAGATTGTTTAAGTGTGACCGGGCTGGAGTTTCTGGATTAGCTGATGCGGACAACTTTGAATCCCGTCCGATGGATGCAGCAGTTATGGTAGTGTCTTACATTCATGCGAAAGGGTTGCAGAGTAGTGAAACGCAATATGATGAGTTTTTGTGTAAATATGATGCAATTTTTACATATCCAGACGAAAATGATGCGGATCATGAAGTGCAGAACTATATTGACGAATTAACGGAAATTGTTGAAGAATATTTATAGTTATTGGCATAAGTCAGCTTTGGTGTTTTATATAGATTTTAGTTATTAGCCAATAACTATCACAATTACAGTAGAATAGTTACACAGCGTTAGAGCATATAGAGAATATCCTATATGCTCTTATTTTTTTGGAGGGAAAAGTATGTTTACAACTGGAGATAAGTTATTAAGTATGATGAAAGAGGAAGAAATCAGCATTATGGAGCTTTCCAAAATGTCAGGAGTGCCGGAGAGGACAATCATGGATATTTTGGCAGGCATCAGGGAGCCGGAGCTTGGTGTGGTGTGCAGGATTGCGGACGGGCTTGGCATCTGCGTCCATGAGCTTCGTGCCGATGAGGAACAGTATGCCATATCCGTACAGAAAGATACCCTTGCAAAGTTAATCGTTGTCAGCGAGATAAACGGTGTGGAGCTGGAGGAACTGATACATACTATTTTGGAAAAAGGCATTGAGGAACATGGTTTCTATGAGTAATGCCGGAAAGTAACAGGAAACAGGCTGCAAGGTACGGTTTTTGTATTTTGCAGCCTTATTAGGTGTGTTTTGTGATTATTATCATCAATACCTATGAGGCATAAAATAGGGGTATTATTTGTGAAAATCGTATAAGGAACTTGAGAAATTGGATGTTTTAGTGTATAATATTATATATTTTATAGTGGAAGAAATTGAACAATGTACGATGATAGAGGAATATGTTATGTCAAATTTGTTAAAACCGTCATTTTATAATAAAATATATGAAATTAATGAAAAGAAATGGCTGTTCAATACGTTTAATTTGGGTCTTAGAGAAATTGATGATGAAATAGAGAAAATTCTTAGCTGTTCAATAATTAACAAGGAGTTATATTCGGAGGAGATGGATAAAAATCTTGTAGAGTTAGAAGATGCAGGGTTTATTATTCAATCGCAGATAGATGAGCTTAAAATGCTTCGATACATATACAATACAGATAAATATAATAAAGATTATTTAACGATTACGATTCTTCCAACTTTAGATTGTAATTGTGAATGTTATTATTGTTTTGAAAGAGAAAACAAAGCAAGGACAAGTTTTTCAAAAAATCAAAGTTTTGATTTATTAGGACAATCGCTTTTAGATTTTGTTAATGCTAAAATTAGAGATACAAAAAATTTGAGTATTGCATGGTTCGGCGGAGAACCATTGTTATCTTTTGATGTTATTGAAAAATTAAGTATTAAATTTATTGAGTTAGCAAACAAATATGGTGTTCATTATACATCATCACTTACAACAAATGGTTATTATTTAACAGATATTCCAAACATTATTGATAGATTAAAAAAATGTCAAATAGATTCATTTCAGATTACATTGGATGGTGCGCCTGAAGACCATAATCGTATCAGACATTTAAAAGGAGCGCACAAGGAAACATTTGATAAAATGTTAGATGGTATTATTCTTTTGTACAAAAATGAAATGAATATTAGCGTGCGAATAAATGTAAGTAAAAAGAATTTAGTAAATATGCCAAAATTGTTTGATATTTTAGAAGAAAACAATTTGAAAAACTTAAAAATTTATTTTGGGCAATTGATAGATTATTCGGATAAAGATAATTCTGATGTATATTTAGATCAAGGGGAATATGGAGCATTAATTGAACGACTTTATAGGACTCTTAGAAAACGGGGATTCAGATATGGATTGGATGACCATTATCCTTCAAGTGCAAGACCATGTATAGCAAATAGGATTGATACAGCAGTTGTAGATTGTTATGGCAATATATACAAATGCCGTTCTCAAGTAGGTGAATTTGAAAAGACGATTGGAAACGTGTGTGATTTAGAAAATCAAACAGTAGATGAAGCAATGCGGGAAATAAATTGGTTAGAATGGACACCTTTCCGATATGCTGTTTGCCGGGAATGTAAAATATTTCCTATATGTATGGGAGGATGTCCATTTACATTATATGATAATGATGATGCGTTACCTATATGTGATGAATGGAAATATAATTTAGATTTTTTTGTTAGACAAAAAATATTAGATATGGAGGAAAAAAACGATGAATGAAACAAAAAAATACAAGGTTGCTGTTGAACCTAAAAGATTTTTAAAGAATAATGGTTTTAAAAAAGTGAATACAGAAGCTTATCAATATTGTTTTTGTCCTGATTGCAGATGTCAGCAGTGCAAAAACTAAGAAATAATAATCAGTAGCGCATCATTAATTATAACAAAGACAGTTGCGACACAAGCAACTGTCTTTGTTTGGAGAAGAATATGAATTTATATACAAATATTGCAGAATATTATGATTTAGAAGATGAAGAATTTAATAATGATGATATAGAATTTTATTTAAACTATGCCAATAAAGTTAAAGGTGATATTTTAGAATTAGGATGTGGAACAGGCAGAGTTTCACTTCTTTTGGCAGAAAAAGGATATAATGTTACAAGTTTGGATTTATCAAATGAGATGCTAAAACAATTTGAAAAGAAAATTGTTAAAAAAAGATATTTGAATGAAAGAATTAAGATTGTTCACTCTAACATGAGTGATTTTAATTTAAATAAAAAATTTAATCTCATTATTGCACCGGGACGAGCTTTTCAAGCTATATGTGATAAGCAAGATGCAAAAAAAGCCCTTCACTGTATTTATGATCATCTTAAACAAGATGGATTATTTATATTAGATTTATTTAACCCAAATTCTTTTTTAAATGAAGAATATTGTTTTGAGCCAATAATTGTGTACGAAAAGAAATATAATGATAGAAAAATTACAATGCGATATAAATGTTCAAAAGTTGATAAGTTTGAACAATTAGTATATTCAAGATATACCATAATTGATGAATCGAAAAACATTAAACGAGAATTATTTGATGATAATGTACTTAGGTATTATTACATAGAAGATATTTGTAGAGTTTTAAAGTCATGTGGATTTAATGTAATAGAAACTTATGGATGGTTTGACAGAAGCCCATTAGAGAATAATAGAGAAATAATTATTGTGGCAGATATTTAGAAACTAATTTTGCAGAAGAGAGATTTCAAAAAATCTGTATGGGGTGAGAACATTTATAACAATTCATTTAATATATGATACAGAGAAATATTTAGATATAGTGATTATATAGTATCTGGAAAATATGTGATAAGAGAGACACTTAGGTTCAATCTTAGATGCTTTTCTTATATGAAAAATCCGAGGAAAGGAGCAGACAAAAATTGAATAAAGTTTACCGTCACTGGTGGCAATGGCTTATGAACGAACCATAGCCACCTTTTTTATTGCAAAAAAACAACAAACAGGAAATGGAGGATTGCCATGAGAAAATATGATTTAATTTCCGCACTCTCCGAAGAAACATCAAAGAGGGTGACGAGAAATGATGAAAGCTGGAAGAAATATCTGAACACAGCATCAAGGCTCTACAAATACCCGTTCAAAGACCAGCTCCTTATTTATGCCCAAAGACCGGATGCCACAGCCTGTGCTTCCATAGAAATATGGAATGAAAAAATGCACTGCTGGGTAAATAAAGGTGCAAAGGGGATTGCCTTGCTTGACGAAGAAGGGAGTCCCTTCACCGGACTGCGGTATGTATTTGACATATCGGACGTGCATAAGGCAAGGCGCATCGGGCGTTTTCCGCAGCTTTGGGAGATGAAAGAAGAACACCAGCAGGCAGTGATTGACCGTCTGGAAGGGATTTATGGGGACACCAACAAAGAAGCCGGATTTACCGACAGGATCAGGGAGATTGCTTCCTGGATTGCACAGGACTGTTATGGGGAGCTTGTTTCGGATATGGAATATCTGAAAGAGGGAAGTTTTCTGGAGGAACTGGGCGAACTGAATATCGCTGTGCGTGTCCGGGAAACGCTGGCGGACAGTATCGCCTACACTGTCTTAAAACGCTGCGGCATGGAAGATGCGGAACTGGCAGAGGAAATCCAGTTCCCTTATATCCATGAATTTAATACGGTGGAAACCCTGTCACACATCGGTGACAGCATATCCGATTTATCCAAGCCTGTCCTTATGGAGATTGGCAAGGCAATCGGAGCATATGACAGGGAAATTGCCGGAAAGGAAGCATCGAAAAATTTAGTTGAAAAAGGACTTGCAAATACTGTTGACACACGCTATAATGCTTTAAAGCGTGAAAGCGAAGCGCAGGACGTACAACCTGACACACAGACCGGGAACGCCGGGGAAAGGGGAAATAATAATGAATCTGACCTACGAAAAGAACGGGGATTATTTGATACCGATGTTGCAGATGGACGGGCAGCCGGAGGGGACACTGACGAAGTACGGGCTGATGAGGAAGAATTACTTACAGGAACACAAGAAGGGGATTTACACCGGGCTTCTGCTGAAAGGGAAGCTGAAGGAGCATCTTCTGACCATTCAGGAACAGGCAGAGCAGAGGATGAAACTGCTGACAGAGCAGATGGCGAAAGCGGAGGGCGTGACGGAGGAACTGAAAGCAGCCGATCAGATGAAGTGGGTGGGGATGATGAACAACATCAGGCACTCAGCGGAGGAAATCGTATTGAAAGAGCTGGTATACAGCCTGTAAATGGGGAAGAAACAACTGAAAATAAAGGACTGGCAGAGCCGGACAGTGGAGAACAATTGTTCGGTCTTTCTTTGTCCGAAATAGAAAAGGGCATCTTGCAGTTTGATGAATTTATGGTGCATAAATGCCCGGACATTGCCGGTGTGATGCTTTTTGAACCGGATAAGGGCAAACAGACAGAATATATTAAAAACAGTTACAGGCATAAGGAGTTTACCGAGTTTTATATTGGGGAAGAAAGAGCCGGATACAGGGCGGACGAAAGCGGTCTGACGGTCTGGAAGGGGAGCTATTTAAACCGGACAGCGGAGGCAACTGTATCATGGGAAACTGTGAGGGACAGCATCGCCTTTTACATGGAAAAGGGAGAATATCTGAAAGAGGGGCAGATACCGCAGTGGGAAGAACCGAAGGAAACGGAAGTTTACCAGCAGCTTAGTTTATTCCCCACGATAGAGGAACAGATCGGCACGATTGAAGCGGCGCAGGCAGGAGAGAAATATATCATGCCCGCCGCTTTTTCTCTGCCGCAGGAGCAGCTTGAAGCCATTTTACGGACAGGGGGCGGGCGGGATAACAGCAGGAGCCGCATTTATGCCAAGTACCAGCAGGGAAAGACGCCGGAGGAAATGGCGGAGTTCCTGAAAAATGAGTACAAGACTACCGGGAAAGGGTTTGACTTCGGGGAGAATCCCATTTCCGCTTGGTTCAATGAATCCGGCATGAGCATCGGCTATGGGATGTCAGCAAAGGAAGCCCCAGTTGCGGTGATGAACTGGCAGGAAGTGGAGGGCATTGTCCGTTCTATGGTGGAAAATGGCTCCTACATGGGCGCAAATGAAGTGTTCCTTGTGGATGCCATAGAACGCCAGAGGGTGGCAAATGACCTTTTTAATTTCTTCCGGGACGGTATCGGGGAAACACCGGAGAGCATACCAATTAAAAATTATAATTATCCGGAAAGCATCGCAAGCTTTTGTGAGCTTTTATCCACGCAGGAGGGGCGGGACATAATCTCTGGGGAGCTATCCCATGCGAAAGAACAGCTTGAATTCGGGGAAAAGCAGATAAAGTGGCGGTATGTGAAAAATCCGGAGCATCTGCTTATGGAGATTGCAGATTTAAGTGTGGAGAAAAGGGATTATCCGGCACAGGACAGTGTGGAGGTGCGGAATGAGGATTTTATCACACAGGATGAGATAGACACCCGGCTGACTGGAGGGAGCAACTTTCATCATGGGCAGTTCCGCATTTATGAGTATTTCATGGAGGGGCATGATAGGAAGGAAAATATAGCTTTCCTTAAAAATGAATATGGTACAGGCGGCAGTTCTCCCGCCTTAATTGGTTCAGACCGAAGCGATGAATGGCACGATTCCAAAGGAATCAAATTAGGGAAAGGCAGGATAGGCGATCCATACGCAAAAGTGCTTTTGAAATGGAACGTAGTGGAGAAGCGCATCAGGGAGCTTGTAAATGCGGATAAATACCTTACGCCGAAGGGCAAGGAAGCCTATGCACAGTACAAAAAAGAGCAGGCGGAGGAAGTCATGCGCCGGGAGCAGGCAAAGCTGGAGCATGGTGTCCGGGTGGAGTGTAAGGATGCCATAGAAAAAGCGATTGCGGAGAAATTTGACGGTTACACCCTTCCGAGGGATACCGCAGAGGGCGTTATCCGGCAGTATTGGAAGGAACGTGTAGAGATTGTCCTTGCCAACACAATCATGCACTTATCCCATGACGGGCGGTTTTCCTCCAATAATAAGGAATGGGCGAAAAGCCTTGTGCCTTCTGCTGACTGGCAGACAAGGGATTATATCGTCACTTCCCACCCGGCTGTTTTGGACGGTTTCACCAATCAGGCAAGGCGGTTTATAGAGCGTGACAGAGAGCCGGAAAAAATGGCTGTACCAGAACAGGAAGCGGAAATTTCCGGGGAAAATATTCAGAGTCCTGAACCGGAAAATAAAGCCAGTGACAGTGAAAAAGCACTGATTGAAAGGCTGGCGGAGATGTCCACTGTGGTGAAAATCTGCGGTGCGCTGTCCATGAAAGATGTGGTCGGCTGGAACGAGGATACCGGGGCGGTTGCTATAGAGGACGCTGACAGGAGGTTAGAGGGCAGGGCGGTTTATGATACTCTGTTTCTGGAAGCCGCCGATTATGTACTGATGCAGTCATTAAGCGGCAATGCGGAAAAAGCGGTGGAGATGGATGCCCTGCTGAAGGAAGCACAGAAGTATGCGGCACGTTATGAGAACGAACCGGGACAGCAGAGGGAAGGACACGCTGCGGAAGTATCTGAAGCAGAGCCGGCAGGAGAACGCCGGGAAGAACATCTCCCGGATGCAGAGCCTTATGCGGTATGGGACAGCGAAACACAGGATTATTATGCAACAGGCGATGGCACAGTGCCGACATTTGACACACAGGAGGAAGCGGATGTTTTCTGTCAAAATCTCAACGGAGATTTACAGGGGAAAGAAGCAGAAAATATTGTTACAGAGCCGGGAACTGTTTCAGAATCAAAAGATTCTGCTGAAATAGATGATTTCCCCGACATTGACACACAGGCTGTCCGGGAAGGTCTGGAAAAGGCTGGCATTGTAGACGGGCAGTTAGTAGATGAAACCGCCTTAGAAAATAATCCGTTTATCCGGCAGGTCATGGGCGATGTGGAAACGCTGACCGGGGAAACGTCGGCAGAGCCGGAGATTGATAAATCAGGCGCAGTCAATTACCGCATTTCTTTCAATGAAGCAGAAAGCACCGGGAAAGGCTTTGCGCCGAAAGAGAAATTCCGGCAGAACGTGGAAGCCATACGAACCCTTGAAAAGATAGAGGGGGAACGCCGCACAGCAACGCCGGAGGAACAGGAGATTTTGGCAAAGTATGTAGGCTGGGGCGGTCTTGCCGATGCCTTTGATTTTTCCAAATCAAATTGGGCGAATGAATATCAGGAATTAAAGAGCCTGTTATCCCCGGAAGAATACGCTTCCGCAAGGGAAAGCACCTTAAATGCCCATTATACAAGCCCGGTCATCATTCAGGCAATCTATGACGCAGTGGGGAAAATGGGGTTTACCAGAGGGAATGTGTTAGATCCCGCCGCAGGGATTGGGAATTTCTATGGCTGTCTGCCGGAGGAAATGCAGGGAAGCAGGCTGTACGGGGCGGAACTGGACGGAATTACCGGGCGCATCGCAAAACAGCTCTACCCTCATGCGGACATTAAAATCACTGGCTTTGAGAATACCAATTATCCCAATGACTTTTTTGACGTGGCGGTGGGAAATGTGCCTTTCGGACAATATAAAGTGTCTGACAGGCAGTATGACAAGCATAACTTCCTGATACACGATTATTTCTTTGCAAAGACGCTGGATAAGGTCAGACCGGGCGGCATTGTTGCCTTTGTCACTTCAAAGGGGACGATGGATAAGAAGAACCCGGAAGTACGGAAATACCTTGCACAGCGGGCGGAGCTTTTAGGGGCGGTCAGGCTCCCGAACACAGCGTTTAAGGAAAATGCGGGTACGGAGGTCACTTCGGACATTCTGTTTTTAAAGAAGCGTGACCGGGTAATGGATATTGAGCCGGATTGGGTGCATCTGACGGAAAAAGACGGTATCGTGATGAACCAGTATTTTGCAGACCACCCGGAAATGATACTCGGTAAAATGGAAATGGTATCCGGGGCGCATGGCATGGAGAGCGCCTGTCTGCCGGACACTTCCCTTCCCCTGTCGGCACAGCTTAAACATGCGCTTTCCCATGTAGAGGGCAGCATTGAGCAGGCGGATTTTAACGAGATTGATGACGAGCTGGCAAGGGAGAACATACCCGCCGATCCGGACGTGAAGAATTACAGTTATACGGTTGTGGACGATAAAGTATATTACCGGGAAAATTCCATTATGAAGCCTGTGGACGTTTCGGAGAAGGCGGAGCAGCGCATCAAGGGCATGGTGGCAATCCGGGACTGTACGCAGGAGCTGATAAACTTCCAGTTAGAAGAATATCCGGATGATATGATTTCAAATAAGCAGGCGGAGCTAAACCAGCTCTATGATGACTTTTCCGAGAAATTTGGTCTTATCAGTTCCCAGACCAATAAAAGGGCGTTCAATCAGGATTCCAGCTACTGCCTGTTATGTTCCCTTGAAAGGCTGGACGATGAGGGGAATTTCATCGGCAAGGCGGATATGTTCACGAAACGAACCATTAAAAAACAGGAGGTTGTCACAAGCGTAGACACAGCCAGTGAAGCGTTGGCAGTATCTTTAAGCGAGAAGGCGGGCGTAGACTTAGCCTATATGTCACAGCTTGCAGATAAAAGCGGGGAAGAAATCACAAAGGAGCTTGCCGGGGTAATCTTCCAGAACCCGGTCACAGAGGAATGGGAAACCGCAGACGAGTATTTAAGCGGGAACGTGCGGGAGAAGCTGTCAGTGGCAAGGACTTTTGCGGAGAACCACCCGGAATATGACATTAACGTATCCTCATTGGAAAGTGTACAGCCGAAGGAGCTTGACGCATCGGAGATTGAGGTGCGTATCGGCGCAACATGGATTTCCACAAAATATATGGAGGACTTCATGCGTGAAACCTTTGAAACGCCGGAATACCTGTTTGACCGTAAGACAATGGGCGTACAGTTTTCAGGCGTGACCGGGCAGTGGAACGTAAAAGGGAAAAATGCGGACAGAGGGAATGCCCTTGTCAATATGACCTATGGCACAGGCAGGGCAAACGCATACAGGATTTTAGAGGATTCTTTAAATTTGCGGGATACCCGTATCTTTGATGTTATTACCGAGGACGGGAAGGAAAAAAGAGTCCTCAACAAAAAGGAAACCATGCTTGCAAGCCAGAAGCAGGAAGCAATCCGGGAAGCCTTTAAGGACTGGGTATTTCGTGATCCGGAACGCAGGCAGGACTTATGTGCAAAGTATAACGAGCTTTTCAATTCCACCAGACCGAGGGAATATGACGGTTCCCATTTAAAATTCCCCGGCATGACGCCGGACATTGTACTCAGACCGCACCAGCTTAACGCTGTGGCGCATCAGCTATACGGGGACAACACGCTGCTTGCCCACTGTGTAGGGGCGGGAAAGACCTTTGAAATGATTGCTGCAGCAATGGAGAGCAAGCGGCTTGGGCTGTGCCAGAAAAGTTTATTTGTTGTGCCGAACCATTTGACGGAGCAGTGGGCAAGCGATTTCTTACGGTTATATCCCGGAGCAAATATCCTTGCGGCAACAAAAAAAGATTTTGAACCCGCCAACCGGAAAAAGTTCTGTTCCAGAATCGCAACCGGGGATTATGACGCTGTGATTATCGGACATTCTCAATTTGAGAAAATCCCGCTTTCCACCGAAAGGCAGATGGCGATGATTGAAAGGCAGATAACAGAAATTGAAATGGCAATCGAAGCCCTCAAAGCGGAGAATGGCGAGCGTTATTCCATTAAGCAGATGGAAAAGACGAGGAAATCACTCTCTGCCAGATTAAGCCGCCTAAACGATTCCAGCCGGAAAGACAATGTTGTGACCTTTGAACAGTTGGGCGTGGATCGGCTGTTTGTAGATGAAAGCCACAATTATAAGAACCTCTTTTTATACACAAAGATGCGGAATGTGGCGGGCATCGCACAGACGGAAGCGCAGAAATCTTCTGATATGTTTGCCAAGTGCCAGTACATGGACGAACTGACCGGAGGGAAGGGCATCACATTCGCAACGGGTACGCCGATCAGTAACAGCATGACGGAATTATATACGAATATGCGTTATCTCCAGTACAATACCTTACAACGTCTTGGATTGGGGCATTTTGACAGTTGGGCAGCATCGTTTGGGGAAACACAGACAGCGATTGAGCTTGCACCGGAGGGGACTGGATACCGGGCAAAAACAAGGTTTGCCAAGTTCTTCAATCTGCCGGAGCTGATTGCGTTATTTAAAGAGAGCGCTGACATTCAGACACCGGATATGTTAAAGCTGCCAGTGCCGGAAGCGGATTATGAAAATATCGTGTTAAAGCCGAGCGAGTATCAGAAGGACATGGTACAGTCCCTTGCGGACAGGGCGGAGGCGGTCAGGGACAGGAAAGTGCAGCCGAACATCGACAATATGCTAAAGATAACCAACGATGGAAGAAAACTTGCGTTAGACCAGCGGCTTATCAATGATATGCTCCCGGATGAGGAAAACTCCAAAGCCACAACCTGTGTGGAGAAAGCGTTTGAGATTTGGGAGCAGACAAAGGAGCAGAAGTCGGCGCAGCTTATCTTCTGCGATCTGTCCACACCGAAAGGAGATGGGACATTTAATGTATATGAGGACATCAGGGATAAGCTCATGGCGAAAGGAGTGCCGGAGAATGAGATAGCTTTTATTCATGACGCCAATACGGAAACAAGGAAAGCGGAGCTGTTCGCAAAGGTAAGAAGCGGGCAGGTTCGTTTTTTGTTAGGCTCAACCGCAAAAATGGGTGCCGGAACCAACGTGCAGGACAGGCTTATTGCTTTACACCACCTTGATGTGCCCTGGCGTCCGTCTGACATTGAACAGCAGGAAGGGCGGATTTTAAGGCAGGGCAACATGAATGACAAAGTAAAGATTTTCCGGTATGTGACGGAAGGGACATTCGACAGCTACTCGTGGCAGCTCATCGAGAACAAGCAGAAATTCATCGGTCAGATTATGACGAGCAAATCCCCGGTGCGTAGCTGCGAGGACATAGACGAAGCGGCTCTCACTTATGCGGAAGTAAAGGCTCTGGCAACAGGCAATCCCTACATAAAGGAAAAGATGGATTTAGACATTCAGGTATCCAAGTTAAAGCTGTTAAAGGCGAACCACACCAGCCGGAAGTACCGTTTGGAGGACAATATCGTGAAGCATTACCCGGTACAGATAGCCGCCATGAAAGAAAGGATTGCGGGCTATCGTGCCGACATACAGACCTATGCACAGAATAAATTCCCGGATAAAGACACTTTTTCCATAAAAATCGGGAACCGGGTATATACGGACAAAAAAGAAGCCGGGGCAGCACTGATTGATATGTGCCGGAGTGCAAAACAGCCGAATATGGCGGTCACAATCGGGGAGTATCAGGGATTTAAGATGAGCGTTTCCTTTGATTCGTTCTTTTCCAAGTTTACGGTCAACCTAAAGGGCAGCATCAGCCATGAGGTGGAAATCGGCACTGATCCGCTGGGAAATTTACAGCGGTTAAGCAACGCCTTAGAGGGCATGACCGGGAAAATGGAAACAGTGGCGCAGAAACTGGAAAACGTGGAGCATCAGCTTGAAACCGCAAAGATAGAGGTCACAAAGCCATTCGCACAGGAAGCGGAGCTTGCGGAGAAGCTGGAACGCCTGACAGAATTAAATGCCCTGTTAAACATGGACGAAAAGGGCGGCGATGGAATTGATATGGACGATGAGCCGGAAAATGACGGGGAGCAGGAGGAACTGGACACAGAGGAAATGGGGCGTGATGCGGAAGCTGTGGCAGATGCGCCTTTTAAACCGCAGTTTAACCGGGCAGTATCGCAAAAGATAGCGGAGCATGGGAAAGAGAGGATGCTGGCAGACAGTCCGAGAGGGCGTATTTCCGTAAAAGAGAAACTTGCCGAGATGCGGGAGAAGGCTTATGGACAGAAAACATCGAATAAGCTGGAGACTTTTAAATCAAAAGATAAACAGGAAACTTTATAAATGATGTATGGGCGGTCAAATTTGGCTGCCCATATACAGTTAAGCCCGGTTGAGAACATAAGCAAAAAGGTTTATAATGAATCTGTTGATGATTATGAGTAAAATATTAGATATTGAGGTGGATATTTTATGGAATATATAAAAATTTTATGCTGTGGAAAAGAAAATGGAGATCTTAGTTCAATTTCATTACTTCTTGAGAGAATGAAGAATGTTTTAGGTATTACTATTAAGAAGATGACAGGGGTATGTCTTGCGGATTTCACTCAAGAAGATATAGATGAAGAGAACGAAGAATATTATGAACCATTTGAAGTTGAGTCTGAATTTGTTTATCAGTCAAAAGAGTGCCGAATGGATGCTGCAAGAATTACTAAGGGTGGAAAACGATATATTATTTTAACTCTAAAATACAGTGAAGATGATGATATTTCTTTGTTGAAAAGTTCTATTTGGTATGAGTTTAAGGAAAAAATGATAGGTTTGCTTTATGGAAATTTTGAACAGATTTTTTGGTTAGCTGACTCTCAAAATATGAAAATAGCTACTGACTTATACGGTAGATTGCATATACTAGAGAATTATTTAAGAGAAATCATAAATTCATATATGTCAATTAAACATGGTGGGGATTGGTTCGAGAAATATTCTTATGAAGACTATATGAATAAATATTTGAAATTCTCTGAGTGGTTTAGAGATTCTCAATATGATCTATACAAAAAAGTTGATAATCATCTGTATAACTTGGAGATTGATGATATATTTGTGGCTTTGAAAGCTGCAAAAAAGAAACAAATTACCAATGTTGTAAAAAGAGCGTTAGAAGATATAAAGAAGCATGAAAAGGAGAAAGCGACAGAGATAGCATCTGTTGAGTTGTTAGATAGCCCCTCATTGTGGGATGAGGAAAACTTTGATGAAATTTTTAATAAAACGGTAGTTGGAAGATGGAAAAATGATTTGTCAAAAAGGCGTAATATGGTAGCGCATAATAAAATGATTTGTAGGGATATGTACAATGATACTGTAGCTGCGATTGATTATTTCAAGAATGAATTTGAGAAAGCTGAGAAATTGTTAAAAAGGAGAATAAAGTCTGAAGAGATACTAGAAGCAAATCGTTTACAAAGAGAAGATGAAGAAGCAATGAATTTAGAATATTGCGATATTAGGTCGGAATTATTGGAGGAGCAAGATATTATAGAGCGTTTAAATGAAACGGATGATTTTATTTGTTTATCTGGAATTATTAATGACAGCATATCTTGTATAAGCGAGAAAGTCGAAGATACACTTTTATCTTTAAAATATATAAGGGAGAATCTGCAAGAAGAAACTTTTTTTGAAGAAGATGAACTTATGAGAAAAGATTTATTGGAGAAATATATAGAACTTGGTGATACTCATTACTTGTATTCCACTTGGAAAACATTATTGGAAGGAAAAGTAACAAAAGAAATATATCGCTTAATTGAAGATGCATTACAGGATCATTTGTTGTCTATTGAACAAAAACTTAAGAATATCGAAGATAGTGTATTTTATGTGGATTTGAATTGTTTTTCAGAAGGGAATTTGGTTCGATTACAAGATTATGCAGGCAATGAATTTTCAATCAATGTAAGCGGATGGTTTTGCCCGGAGAGAGGAAGTTCTAATGAAGTCTATGTAAATTGGATTGAAAATGGCGTAAACAGCGTTTATGGTGGGATTTGTATTTCTTATGGAGATTATGAAATGACAGAGGATGATATTCCTATACCGTGTGTTGAAGATGAACTTGTTGTAAAATTTGGTGAGGTGAATGATAAGCTGGAAGCTGTGGTTACGGGTATTATGGATGTTCTTGATAAAATAGAAAGTCGATGTTTAGAATTAGAGTTTTAGATTAGAGGAAACAAGAACTATATATTCTACATTAAATTACAGTGATATGGGCAGGAAGGAGACAGAACTAAATTGCAGAAATTGAAACGAATAAGAGCAGTAATATTTAATATCGTTAAAAGTTAATAAAGATTGTATGCAAAGAGCAGCCAGAAATGGCTGCTTTTATCATGCTCAAAATTAAACGGAGGTATCAAAAAATGGAAACAGCAGGACAGAACACAAAACAGGTCATGGAGGAAAATGACGCATTAAAGCAGTTCATGGAGCTGCTTAACCAACAGAACATGAAAGAGCAGTCACAGGATTTTATGGGGATTTTCTGGTATGTGGCGGGTATGCAGGTACAGCTTTCCGCAATGGTGGATGAGTTACAGGGTGTCCGGGAACAGCTTTCACAGATGCAGGAGAACCAGCCAAAATCAGTGAAAGAGAACCTCATGGATAAAGTGGCGCACCTTCAGGAGAAGGTCACAAGCCTGTCAGCGGTAAGAAACCGTCTGGTGGAAACAGCGGCACAGGCGGTCAGCACCTTTATGGAAAAAGGAAAAGCGGAAATGTGCAAGGTTCTACAGAAAGGAATCTCCGGCGTGAAGTCCATGCTTTCCGATTACCGGGAACGTCTGGTTGACGTGATGACGGACTTTGAAAAGACAGCCAACCAGATTGACAGCATCGGGGACGAATTAAAGCAGATTGGGAACAGCGTTTCCAACGTGGGCAGGCTGTTAGCCGGGAAAGGCATGAAAGAGGTATCGGACGAAAAGCCGGGTGTCGGTCTGACAAGGGCAGTCAATATGCCTGTAAAAAAGGCGGTGGGGAACCTTCGGAAAAAGATTGATGCGGCAGATCAGGCATTTGAAAAGCTGGATCGGCTCTCTGACCGTCTGGACGCCGGGAAGGAAACGGAGAAAGGCGGGCGGGTGTCCGTAAAGGATAAGCTGTCGCAGATGAAGGAAAAGGCGGGACAGCAGAAGAAAGCGCCGGAGCCGGACAAGGCAAAGGCGAAAAGCAAAGAGGAAAGTTTATAAAATAGCGGCAAATAAAAATATCCAAAGCGGGGACAGAGAGGGAAACTTATCTGTCCCTGTTTTTATGGAGGAAAAGGAGAGATAACCATATGGCAGACGCAAGAACCGAGAAACAGAAAGTAAAGGAGATAACGGACAGGCTGGAGGAAGGATTAAAAGAATTATTTGAGGGGGAGAAGTACAAAAGCTACCTGAATACCATGTCAAAATTCCATAATTACAGCGCAAACAATATCCAGCTCATAGAGATGCAGTGCCCGGATGCGACATATGTTGCCGGGTACAAGGCATGGCAGAAGAAGTTTGAACGCCATGTAAACAGGGGCGAGAGGGGTATCCGTATCCTTGCGCCCGCACCTTATAAAATCAAAGAGGAACAGGAGAAGATTGATCCGGTGACAAATGAGCCTGTGCTTGACCGGGACGGGATGCCCGTCATGGAGGAAGTGGAGATAAAGATACCCGCCTTTCGTGTTGTCACAGTGTTTGACTATTCACAGACGGACGGAAAAGAGCTTCCCGGACTTGGCGTGAATGAGCTGCATGGGAATGTGGAGCGTTATCAGGATTTCATGGAAGCGCTTAGCAGGGTTTCCCCTGTCCCAATCCGTTATGAGGGCATGGAGGGGGACAGGAAAGGCTATTTCATTGACTTAAACCACCCTATCGCCATTAAGGAGGGCATGAGTGAAACGCAGACCGCAAAAACCGGAGTCCATGAGGTGGCACACGCAAAGCTCCATGCAAAAGAGGTAGAACAGGAAACAGGGACTATCAAAGACCGGGAAACAAAAGAGGTGGAAGCGGAGAGCATCGCCTACACTGTCTGCCAGCATTTCGGGATTGACACGTCCGATTATTCTTTCGGGTATATCGCCGGGTGGAGCAGCGGAAAAGAAATGCCGGAGTTAAAATCTTCCCTCGACACGATACGCCGGACTTCCTCGGAGCTGATAAAGGGGATTGAAGCACAGCTTTTGGAGATTGAGAAAGAACGTGCTGCAGAGCAGGCACAGGAGGATATGGTTTTGCTTGTAGCGAATAGTGACCGCTCGGAATATGACCTTTTGAGTGTTAAGGGCATGGAAAGGACAGAGATATTTGGTCTGCTGTCTGCCATGAATGACGATGATAGGCAGAGCGTGGAAGCCTACCTTGAAAGAGCCGGGGCATGGGTAACACTGCTTGCCAATGAACGGAGCGAGGAAGTGGGGGAATACCATTTAGACTATGCCTATGATACGGACACCCATGAGATAACGGATTTTAAGGCATTACAGGAAGAACGTGAAAAAGCCAATATTCCGATTGAGTATGGCGATGTGATTGTGAGAATCTCCACGCCGGATAGCGGGGAATATGAAACCATTAAAATTGCAGAGATGCAGTCGGAGGTGGCAAATGTTTTATATGCAATACCATTTTTGCAAGAAAATGAGTGGAATGGAAATGTTCTGGATTATCTGCAGGAGAGAGGTCTTGAGTTTGTCCCGATTATGAGAAGCGGGGGAATAAATGACGGTTATCCGCAGTTCTATGATTTTGATGTGGATATGAGCGCATGGGAAGTGCATACCGCTTCGGAACTTCCGGCAATGATGCAGGCGGAGCAGCTCATTAACCGCATGGAATTTCACAGGTCGGTGTATGATACCGATGAACGCAACCTGATTATGAACCACGCTTATAAGCTGGACGATATGTATAAGACAACTTCCCTTGCACATTCCCTTGCGGAGCAGAAAGACGATTTACCGCTGCTTTTGGAAACAATCAAGGCGGCGGAAGAAGAAATTGACTTCCTTCCGGATGGCATGGTGGGGCTGTCGCAGATGCACGAATACGGGTATTCGTGGGATGAAATGCTCCCTCTGACAAAGGACAGGGCATTAGAGCTGTTTAGGGAAGACGTATCAGTGTACCGGCTCCACGCAGACGGTTCAGAAACGCTTGTGGAGGACAGGGCGGCATTAAAGGAGCATGACGGGCTGTTCGGCGTGGAAAAAAGCGATTGGAGCGCCTATCTGGAATACCAGTCCATGAAGCAGGGATTAGAGGACAGCGAGCCTAACCGGGAAGCACAGCTTTTATATGGAAGTGAGAGCAGGTTTGGCATCTACCAGCTTAAAGATACGGAGGAAACAAGGGATATCCGTTTTATGAATATGGATTACCTTGAAAAAGAAGGTATCCCGGTTTCCAGAGAGAATTACACGCTGATCTATACCGGGGAGCTGAAGGAGGGCATGAGCCTTGAAGATATTTATACCAAGTTTAACATAGACCACCCGGCAGACTTTACCGGGCATTCCCTTTCTGTCAGTGATGTGGTGGTGCTGCATCAGGACGGGGAGAACACAAGCCATTATGTGGATTCTGTTGGTTATAGGGAGATACCAGAGTTTACAAAAGAACTTTCCGTATCAGCGGAAGTCAGCGCAGAGAAAGCTCCGGTCATGGAGGAAACAGCGGAAATCCCGGTGGAAGCTGCACAGGAAAATGTAACAGCAGAGCAGGACAACGACAAGGTTTCCTATTATGTTATTGAGGATTTATCCACATGGGCGGAGAACAGCCCGGAAAAAAGCAGGCTGGAGCGTTATGACAGCCTTCCGGAAGCAGTGGCGAAATTTGCGGAGTACCGGGAAAAGGATATGGAGGACAAGTCAAATATGGCAAGGGCAACTTTCGGCTTTAACGTCAATGGCAGCGAGTTTGACCTGATCCATGTGAGAAACCATGAAAACTGTCTGTCACTGGATTTTACGCACAGCAGGGCGGCAGGGGAAAGCAGCCGCTTCATGGACGATTTACAGATTTTATCGGATGAGGTCGGCTTTGACAAGGTGAGGGTTCACCGGGAGATGTCACCGGAGGAAATAAAGGATTTTGTAAAGCAGAGGTTTGAGTACCAGTTAAAGAGCAGCGGGCTTGACGATATTTCCCTCTACATGGACAGGTTTGATGCCCTCTATGAACAGGGGAAAATGGAACACCTCATGCCGACAGCAAACCAGAAGCATATTGTGGAAGATGTACCGTTCATGGAGTGGGAGAACCCGTATATAGATACCAACAGCCACACAATGGACGGGGCGGAAACGGAGCTTGCCTTCCGGCTTGCAGACCGTTATATCAGTATTCAGGAAGCCAGCGAAGGGTACGATTATACAATTTATGATATGGATTACCGGGAATTGGACGGTGGCGTGTATGACAACCCGGACATAACAATCCGGCAGGCTTTGGACGAGATTGTGACGGACTTGAAAGAGCCGACACACAGGAGTGAACTGGAGGGAAGTATCCGTACCGATGATGAACTGATACCGATTGATTATGATGGATTGATGGAAAAAGCGGAGCAGGCGGCAAAAGAGCATCTTGAGGAACGTATCAGAACCGAAGTGCCGGAAGCAGTGGAAAGCAAAGTCATAGCGGATTTTAAAGCCAAAACTGAGGAATTATTTCATGGCATCAACGGGCAGACACAGGAAGATATAGAACTGAATGTTTACGCTTATTTACAGTCCAAGATTGACGAATATGGAATGGATATAAAACTTGTGGATATGGCGGTAGCCGGGAGCAGGTGCAGAGGTTTAGAGGGAGCTGGTTCTGACCTTGATGTGGTAGTGGAGTACCGGGGCGGGGAAAGTGAAGATGCCTTGTTCAACGCATTTAACGAGGACGGTTTTAAAATCGGCGGTGTCAAGGTAGACATCAATCCCATTACAGAGGGCAAGACCGGGACGCTTGGGGAATATCTTCCGGGTGTGGAAGCCTATCTTGAGGAAAAACGTGCCGCCATGCAGGAGAAGGGCGCAGAGCAGGCACAGGAGGAAAAACAGACGGTTGTCACCCTTACAGTGGCGGAGTGTGGGGAGTTCCATAATTTCGGTGAATACCATGAGAATATCGCAGGAGTGGAGGAAGCAATCGCTATTTTTAATCAGATACCACCAGAGAGGATGAACGCTATCCCAAGCATCGGCATCAATATCCATACAGAGGGGACAGAAAACTATGAGGACACGCAGATGGATATTATATCCGGAAGGGTTGCGGATTTGGAGATTCTGGACTATGTGCCGGATATTACGGACAATCCGAAGGCGGTGGAGGTCATTGCGGAGCTGATCGACAAGCTGCCGGACATTGAGGTGCGTGGTTCTCTGGAAAAGTGGCAGGCGGCTTTCCTTGCTGCGGAGATAGACCAGTTATCTTATGACTATGACACTTACCAGTACAACCATACGGTGGAGGACAGGGAAACGCAGATAGCAAACATTACAGAGGACATCAGAAGCGGGAATACCGGGTATCTCAATGACTTCCTAAATGCGCTCATTTCAGACAGTATCCGGAAAGGCATGACGGATATTTTCGGGAAAGGTACGGAGCTTGATGACAGTGAGGGCGTACAGACCGCAAGGAAGGCGAAGGAGCTGTTAGATAAGCTGGCAGAATATAAGCCGCTTGCAAAGGTTGAAGAACTGGAAGAATGTAACTATAACATGATTGATAACGTCCTGAACAATGAGAAGCCGAAAGAGGAAAAGCAGACAGGCAGAGTTTCCATAAAGGAAAAACTTGCGGAGAAAAAAGCGGTTATCGAGCAGAGGGATAAGGCAGAAAAAGAAATCCCGGAAAAGGGAACAGAGAAAAAATCAGAGAGGGAGATATAGGCTATGGATAAATTTACAGTGGAAGAAATCAATTTGATGTGTGTGTTTGAGGGGCAGGACAGAAAAAGCATGATTGCCGATATAAAGAACGTGATTCCCTACATACAGGACAGCGATATGGTTGAGCTTGCAAGGCAGGTCTTAGGGAAACTGGAAGCCATGAGCGATGAAGAATTTGCAGGGGTGGCGTTGGAAGCGGCAGAGTAAATGACGCAAATCTTTTATAGCATTATTCGACATAACGTGCTATAATTCTCTTAGTCAGATTAGAACAAGTAGGGATAGTCTGCGGTTGTCCTTTCTGGAAACGGAAAGGAGGTCGGTATGAATACGTTAGAAGTGCTTACGTTGGTGCTGGTGATTTTTGCAGCCTTGACATACATAGACAATAAACACAACCGCAAGTAACGGAAAAGGCTATCTTCTACTGCAATAGAGGATAGCCTTGTAATCCGTTTGATTATTAAACTGATTATTGTTTCCGATTGAACAACCGTCGGACACGCCATATCCTTCGGTTTCTAAGATGATTATAAACCAACACTGCGGATTTTGCAAGAGGGTTTAGGAAATGGGGGTGCTTCGGCGCTCCTATTTTTTTGCGGATTTATAAATTATCTTACATGAAATCGGTCTTGTCCGCAAGAAATTTTTCTAATTTTATAAGCAGGCAGGAAGGAAAGAGTGGGATTCCGCCGCAGCCGGCATTGTGGGCAGTGTGTATAACTCCCCGTCTTATGGAGCTGTGGGCAACACTGTTTGCAGGATGTGGGAAAGCTGCCCTTTGCTTTTCCAGATGCTGTGAATAGTGTTGTCCATAGCGGAATGGGGAGTTATGCACACTGTCCACAATGCTTTTTTGCTTTTAAAGCCTTTTTAGGGCAGGATATTACCGGGCAGGGTTATTGTCCCGGTCTGGCTGTTCCTGTGTGTTTTTTTGCGGCTTTGTGCGCCCTAAATACTGGTTCAGGTTCTCCAGTTTCCGGTTCAGCGATTTCAGCTCTTTGTCACAGTTTTTGTAAGTGGCGGTCAGTTCCTTCTTCTGTGTGGTCAGTTCCTGATATTCTGCTTTCAGCTTGTCAATGTTCAAACCTTTTGAGGAGATGCCCGCCTGTTCCAGCATACGCCTTGCGCCGCCATAAAGAATGATTTGGCTCTCATGCTTGCGGAAATATGCGTCAGGGTTTTTGGATTTTTTATAGGCAATATTATAAGGCTTGTTGGCTTTGTATTGTTCCGCATATTTGATGATTTCCGCAAGGTTTTTGATGCGGTTTTCCAGCTTGCGGACGGTCTGTTTCGCTTCTTTTCCGGTGGCGGAAGTGGCGGCGATCTTTTGTTCCAGCTCTGCGATGGAACCTACCTCATTGTATGCCTGTGCAGCAATCTTTAAATTCTCCACAGCCGCCCACCTTTGCAGTCCCGGACTGTTCTGGAATTTCTCATCAGTGGTGTCAATCAACCGCCTGTCTGCATAATCTCTTTTCGGGATAACCGCCTTCCGTTCCCGTTTCAATTCAATCCGTTCTCTGATGCGTTCCTTTGTATATTCCCTGCCGAGTGACTTCACACTGCCACGCACAAAACGGTCTTTGCCGAGTGGACGGAAGGAGATAAATTTGGGGGCATCTTCCCCAAAGGTTTCGCCTTTTATTTCATAGCCTTTCGCCCGCATCAGGAGCAGAAATTCTTCATAGGTTGAGGATGCTTTTATGGCAGCGTTGATGTCCTTTCTTATCTGCGTTTTCCATGTTGTCCCGTTCCTGTCTGACTGCCATTCATTGTACTTTTTACCACGCTCCCCACCGGGGATAATGACGGAAAGGTTATGCTCGCTGCACAGCTCATCGCTTAATTTCCGGATGCGGTAATAGCTCTGCTTGCAGTCATGGTATTTGTTGTGTTCCATGTTGTCGGCGGCGCAGAAAATAATGTGGTTGTGGACGTGACCTTTATCAATATGGGTGGTGACAACATAAGAATATTTTCCCTCTAAAACTTTGTCGGCAAGTTCTTTCCCTATCTGGTGCGCTTCGTCAAAACTGACCTCACCGGGAGCGAAAGCCTGTATCAGATGGTAGGCTTTGTTAGGGCTGTTGTCCCGGCAGTGGTCTAAGGTATATTTGAAGTCAATCGCTGCGGTTTCCGGCGCACAGGCGTAGGAAGAAATGTAGATGCTTTCGTCCGTTTTTTCAGGGTTGCATATGTAGGCTACCGCTTTATCAACGGTTGCTGTGATAGCATGGATTTTTGTGTATGCCATACTTGTTTCATCAACTCCTTTACTTCGTCCATATCTTCCTGATAGACGTGGTTTGTGCTGTTAATCCTTTTTGCAATCTGGTTTAAGCTGGAGCTGATGCGTCCAAGCTCCGTATTGTATTCCCGTAAAAAACTGTAATCCACGTCATAGACATATCCGTAAAGAATGAGCTTCCGGAGGAAAGCCGACTTGCTTTTCATGCCGGACAGTTTAAACTTTTCATCAAGGATATACTGCTCCTTATCATCTAAGTGAAATTCGTTCCGGTTGGTGCGGATTCTGTTTGCCATTTTTAACACTCCTTTTCTGTTTTTGGGCATAAAAAAACTGCTGTAAATTGTCCGGTTTACAACAGTCTGGTTTCGTGTCTGTTCAGTTGTTTTGGATAGAATTATCCATGTGTTATTGTAGCAAATCTGCGGATAAAGGTCAAGGACTGGCAGAGAAAAAACGGAAAGAAAACCAAAGAGGGTTAGGGATACTTCCCTATGGAAATTTCATCATGCAGACGGTAGGGAAGTATGGGGAATTTCGCCCATGTGTCCGGACATGGGCAGTGCTTGCTATTCTTGAATTTTTTTATTTAAAACATATTGACAATTATCTATATAATGAATATAATAACACATAGACAAATATCAATGGATAGAGGTGCATAAATGGACAATAAAAAAATGGCAGTCTTATTTAAGGCATTTTGTGATGAAAATAGATTGCAGATTTTAGACCTCTTGCGGAATGGGGAAAGATGTGCTTGCAATATTTTGGAAGAAATGCATATTACACAGCCAACATTGTCACATCATATGAAGATATTGTGTGATTCAGGTGTTGTAACTGGAAGAAAAGAAGGAAAGTGGATGCACTACTCCATTTCAGAAGAAGGCTTGCAAAAGGCTATAAAATGTTTGGAGCATTTTGACCATTGTTCCAGATCTGAAATTGAATAGTCATGTTGTAAAAAGTAATTGATAATAGAACTTTTTCACATGACTAATCATATAATCAACATATAGAAATATTTGAATATTTATATGTTTAAATGAAAGGAGAATTATAATGTTAAAAAATGTATGGAATTTTTTTCAGGATGAAGTTTTAGGAATGAAATGGCTGAACAGACTTATTGGAAGTGGTTTAGAAGCGGTTGGTCTTGATACAGGTGGTAAGGTGGGGGGAAGCATTCAGTTCTTCATTTATGATGTAGTGAAAATTATGGTGCTGTTAGGGTTTCTGATTTTAATGATTTCCTATATCCAAAGTTATTTTCCACCGGAAAGAACCAAGAAAATTCTTGGCAGATTTAAAGGAATTGGGGCGAATATAATTGCTGCTTTATTGGGAACAGTTACACCGTTCTGCTCCTGTTCATCTATTCCTTTGTTTATTGGTTTTACCAGCGCAGGGCTGCCGTTAGGTGTTACTTTTTCGTTTCTTATTTCTTCGCCGATGGTTGACTTGGGTTCACTGGTGTTACTAATGAGTATTTTTGGCTGGAAAGTTGCCATTGTATATGTTGTTGTAGGACTTATCATTGCGGTTGCAGGTGGAACAATAATTGAAAAGTTACATTTAGAAAATCAGGTACAAGAATTTATAAGAAACGGTCATGCGATGGAGGTGGAACAGGAAGAACTTACCAAAAAAGACAGATTAAAATTTGCATGGGATCAGGTTCTTGAAACAGCAAAAAAAGTCGCACCGTATGTATTGGTAGGTGTAGGGATTGGAGCATTTATTCATAATTGGATACCAGAGGATATTATTGTAAAAGTATTAGGAACAGGCAATCCGTTTGGAGTAATCATTGCTACAGTTGCAGGTGTACCTATGTATGCAGATATTTTCGGCTGTATTCCGATTGCAGAAGCCTTGCTTGCAAAGGGGGCAAGATTAGGTGTTGTATTGTCATTTATGATGGGAGTTACTACGCTTTCTCTGCCGTCCATTATTATGCTGAAAAAAGCAGTTAAATCTAAACTGTTAGGTATTTTTATAGCAATTTGTACGCTTGGCATTATTATTGTTGGATATTTCTTCAATGCCTTTCAGTATTTATTGGTATAGGGTACGGAGGTAGGAAATTGTGAAAGACAAGAAACAGACAGTAAAGATATTAGTGCCTATTGTGATTGTTGTGGTCATTGTAGGTATGTGGCTTATTAAGAATACACCAGAGAAGGAAGAAACAGCAGATAGTCAAAGTCAGGTCGAGCAGGAAAATATTGCTGAAGAAATACAGGGGGCAGATTTTACACTAAAGGTTTCTAAGCAGATTGACTTTGAAGAATTGGCGAAATATGGACTTCCAGTAATTGCAGACTATGGTTCAGATGATTGTATTCCATGTAAACAGATGGCTCCGGTATTGGAAACAATGAATGAGGAATTTTGGGGTAAGGCATTTATCAAATTTGCTGATGTATGGAAGTATCAGGACAGTGCAGGAAATGTGCCAATACAACTCATTCCTACGCAGGTGCTGTTTCATGCAGATGGAACACCCTTTGTTCCAAGTGATGAGTTACAACAGGAAATGGAATTTATCATGTATAGCGATAGGGAAAGTGGGGAACACATTTTTACAGTTCATCAGGGAGGATTGTCAGAAGAACAGTTCCGTAAAATTCTGTCAGAAATGGGGGTGGAATGATGATTGACACATGGTTAAATCAGATTGCTATGTCTTTACAAAACAATATGTGGATTGCTCCGCTTCTGGCATTGATGGCTGGTATATTGACATCATTTACTCCATGTTCGCTGTCAAACATTCCTCTTATTGTTGGTTATGTTGGCAGTGCGGAGGAAAAAAATACAAAAAAAGCCTTTTGCTATTCAGTTACGTTTGCATTGGGAACAGCAGTAACATTTGTTACACTAGGGGTGATTGCATCATCGGCGGGAAAGCTATTGGGTACTTCCTCAAAGTTATGGTATTTTGTACTTGGTGTACTGATGGTGCTTATGGCATTACAGACATGGGAGATTTTTCAGATCATTCCGTCCATGAATTTGTTATCAAAAAGTACAGCAAGGGGGACAATCGGGGCATTTGTTGCGGGAATATTGGGTGGCATTTTTTCGTCACCTTGTTCCACGCCTGTGTTGATTGCCTTGCTTGCTATTGTGGCGGAAAAGGGGAATCTGTTTTGGGGGATTCTACTGATGTTCTTATATTCTGTCGGGCATAGTATATTGGTAGTTATTGCAGGAACATCGGTAAGTTTTGTTAAGAAAATCAGTACAAATGAGAAATATAATAAGTTGGGAACAGTATTGAAGATAGTAATGGGAACTACTATTCTGCTGATAGGATTTTATATGTTTTGGTTAGCATTTTAATCCATTAAAAATATTATGGTGTGTTCATGAGTAAGTAACAAAACGGATTGATAATATCCGGTTTGTATATAAAATTTTAAGGAGGATCAAAAATGGCATTATTTAATTTTGGAAAAAAGAAAGAGGAAGAAAAAGAGCCTGCTTGTGCGTGTAATGTACCCGTAGAGGAAGTAAAAGAAGAAAGCTGCTGCTGTTGTGGCGGGGAGTCATCAGACACAGAAAGCTGTGACTGTGTCGATGCAAGTACAGGTATTCAGAATATTAAGGTGCTTGGCGCTGGCTGTAAGTCATGTCATGAGATGTATGAAAATACAAAGAAAGCGATTGAAGCTGTCGGTATTCATGTAGAAGTGGAATATGTAACAGATATGGAAAAAGTAATGGCTTATGGAATTATGAGTATGCCAGGACTTGTTGTAAATGAAAAGGTAGTATCAGTAGGAAAGGTCTTGAAGCCAACAGATATAGAAAAACTGCTTCATAAACTTGGTTTCTAAGAAGGAGGAAGTCTATGAGTAAAAAAATCAGAGGGGAAGGAATTAGTGTTTTTCAAAGGTATTTGACTGTATGGGTATTTTTATGTATGGTGGTTGGTATTTTAATCGGAAAGTTTCTGCCTATGATACCTGTCCGATTGGGAGAACTGAATATTGCCGGAATATCCATACCTATTGCAATTCTGATTTGGGTTATGATTTATCCTATGATGATGAAAGTAGACTTCCAAAGCATAAAACAGGTCGGAAAAAACCCGAAAGGACTGTTGGTAACATGGGTAGTAAATTGGTTGATAAAACCATTTACCATGTATGGAATCGCTTATGTATTTCTATTCGTTGTATTTAAGTCTTTGATCACACCAGAACTTGCAACGGAATATTTGGCGGGTGCAGTTCTTTTAGGAGCTGCACCATGCACTGCTATGGTTTTTGTGTGGAGTTCATTGACAAAGGGAAATCCGGCATATACGGTTGTTCAGGTGGCAACTAATGATTTGATTATACTGATAGCATTTGTGCCGATTGTAAAATTTCTGCTAGGGGTATCAAATGTGACAGTGCCTTATAGTACGCTGTTTGTAAGTATTGCGCTGTTTGTGGTAATACCTCTTGTGGGCGGAATAGTTACCCGTATCAGCATGGTAAAGAAAAAAGGGAATGAATATTTTGAAGATGTATTTTTAAAGAAGTTTGATAATGTAACAACGGTAGGGCTTCTTATGACTCTGGTACTGATATTCAGCTCGCAGACAGAAGTAATATTATCTAATCCGCTTCATATTTTGCTGATAGCTGTGCCATTGACAATTCAGACATTTTTCATTTTCTTTTTGGCTTTTGGAGCTTGCAAGGTATTAAAATTGTCGCACGATATAGCAGCTCCAGCAGGAATGATTGGGGCATCTAATTTCTTTGAATTATCGGTAGCGGTGGCAATCGCATTATTTGGTACAACAAGTCCGGCTGCACTGGCTACAACAGTAGGAGTTTTGACAGAAGTTCCGGTAATGCTTACATTGGTTAAAATAGCAAATAATTCACAGGCTGTCAGGTAGGAGGATGTATGAATAGAGAAACTGAGAATGGAAAGCTGAAAATTATATGTGATGGAAAGCCTAAAGTAGCATTTATATGTGTGCATAATTCTTGTCGCAGTCAGATAGCAGAGGCATTAGGTAAAAAATTAGCGTCTGATGTGTTTGAGAGCTATTCAGCAGGAACAGAATTAAAAGAACATATTAATTCTGATGCTGTCCGTTTGATGAAAAAACTGCATGGAGTAGATATGGAACAGGTACAATATAGTAAGCTGATTGCAGACATTCCAGAGCCTGACATTGTAATCCTTATGGGGTGCAATGTTGGTTGTCCGCTTATAATAGGACAGTATACGGAAAATTGGGGGTTAGATGATCCTTCAGGACAGAGTGACGAAGTGTTTGAGAAAACAATAAGAAAAATTGAGGAAAAAATTATTCATTTGAAGGATCAATTAATGTAAACGGATTAGATAATATGTAAGGTGGTGGCTATAATGGGTAAAGTGATGATACTATCTTTTTCAGAAAATGAGGAAGAAGTCTGCCAGAGAATGTTACAGATTATAAGTGAAAGTCCTTGCTTTGTAGGCTGTAATATACTTCAAGCGGAAAAATACCTTAGTATCGGAGGAATGAAGCTAAGTTTAGCAGAGAAAAATGTAGTCATACATGGTGCGGAGGTTATGCTTACCAATAGAGAGTTTGAAATACTGTATTTGTTGGCACAGAGTCCTGGCAGGATATTCAGCAAAGAGCAAATATACGATATTGTCTGGCAGGAACCGTATTCTGGTGATTACAACATTGTTATGAGCCATATCCGCCACATAAGGGAAAAGATAGAGGATAATCCGGGAAAACCACTTTACATACAGACCGTATGGGGCATTGGCTATCGGTTCAACAAAAATTTAAGCAGCAGTCTGTGATATGGAAGCAGATTGCTGCTTATTTTTCGTCCTGTACGCCTAAGAGGTATTCACAGGACACATGGAAGAACTCTGCCAGAGCTACCACTTCATAATCCGGGACGAACCTTGTCCCTTTTTCAATCCGTAAAACAGTGAGGTCGCTAAATTCATACCCGGCAAGCTGAAGCTGTTCTGCCAGAGCTTTCTGTGATAGCTTTCGCTCTGTCCGCAGTTCCATAACCCTTTGACCGATCAGGTTTTTGGAGTTGCTTTCTTTATTCCAATAGATTTTAATATCTTACCACCAACTTTCTAAAGATGAAGTCTTACATCATTGATTTTACGAAATATTGTTGATAATATACTTCTAAAGATGAAGTGACAGGAAATTATCTTGCGATTGGGAAATTGGAGATTGACAATATGGACTGTAAAATACAATATTATTTTTTTGCAGAGAAAGGTGGAAACAAATATGAATGAAGTTTTTGAAACATTGGCAGATGTCTTTGAGGAACTGCGCAGCGAATCAGAGGACAGGGAATATTCCGTCCAGACAGAGGATGCGAAAGCAGCAAGCCGGGAACTAAAAAAGAAGCAGAAGGCATTTGAAGCATATCTTTCCAAGCTCCCAAAGGAGGACAGGGAGTTTTTAGAGGACTACATGGATACGGTGGATCATGCCCATTACAAGGAGGAACAGCGGGCGTATTATCAGGGGTTTGTAGACAGCATACAGGTTCTTGATGGAATGGGCATCATAAAAAAGCGTATGCGCATAAAGGAGCTTCTTAAAAAATTCAGCAGATAAACAAAAAGGTGGCTGGCAGGACGGAAGGCAAGCCACCTTTTGCATGGTTCAGAATTATCCAGAAATATTCATGAGAAAATTCAGATATTGGGGATATTCTATTCTTTGGGAGATTTGTATGTCCGAAGATAGGCTTCCACAATAGCTAGGATTGTTGTAATCTGTTCTTCTGTACACTGTGACAGATAAACCAACAGCCGCTGGTAGTCGAGGTTGTCTGCCGGGGCGGCTGGATAAAAAAAAAGGATCGGCGGAAATATGTAAGGCTCGTATGAGCTGTCCCAGTTTTTCAAGGCTTGGCACATTTCCATGATTCTCGATTTCCTTGATATAGCGTGAGGAAACGCCGGATTTTTCAGCCAGTTCCTCATAGGTCATTTTCTGATCGGTTCTAGCCTTCTTCAGACGGAATCCCATTTCCTTGTCAATTTTCTTTTTCCTTGCCATATATGCACCTCCATGTATAGTGTATATTGCACATTTAACTTTGAAAATGCACTGATATATCACTTTATCAAAGGGGTATAATGCACATAGAAGAATAGAAAGACTTTGGATATTGCATATAAAAAAACGCAGTATCCAGAGGTTTTTTGCGTGAATTTTTATCCTTTGGATACGTTTAGGGGAATTTATGTGTTCTGAACGGTCTGAGGGATATTTTTTTGACTTTGTGAACCTGTCCGGCTATCAGCGTGGGAAGGCTCTTTTATAAAGTGTTTTACTGGCAGTAAAGCAGAATCTACCCTGACAAGTGAACTATACACACCCGTAGCGTGTGGAGAAAACAGAATAGCAGATATGAATAACGTCCAGCGGGCATTTTGCCTGTCCGGGCGTTTTTTATATACAAAAACATTTTTCAACATTTTTTACACCCACCCGAACATCAGCCTACCGCTATTTGGCAGATACAACGGAAAGGGAAAAGGCGTATGCCTTTGTCACGTCACAGCGGGGGAGGAGGTGAACCCGTATGGAGAAGCCTTCTTGCCATGATGAACTGACAATCAGGCATCGCTTTGACCGCCTGTGCCAGATGTCGCTGAAAGGCGAAGCAATCAATTATTACCGGCACATGGATTACCGCAGGGAACATGAAGCCATGTTTTCTGAACTGTCTGAAAAGGAGCTGAACCAGTTGTTTGTTATGGACGAGTATGGAGTGGAGAACAGTCATTTTACAGTGCATGGATATGACATTGAAGTAAAAGACACCCTGATTGCGGAAGCGTTGCAGGCACTTTCGGAACGGAAGCGGAATGTGATACTGCTTTCGTATTTTCTGGAAATGAGCGATGCAGATATAGCAAGGGAGATGAACCTTGTCCGCAGCACAGTCCATGAACACCGGACACGCTCATTGGAAATTTTAAGGAAGATTATGGAGGAAAAAGCAGATGAAAAAAAGATGTAAGAGCAGAGAAGAAAAAAATTTGCTGCCATTCCATATCATAAAGGCAGCATCAGAAGGCGATGTATTGGCAATCAACAAAGTCCTGAAGCACTATGAGGGATACATAATCACCCTGTCCACCCGGAAGATGTATGACGAGAGTGGGCGGCTTCATTTTTGTGTTGATGAAACACTGCGCCGGAGGCTTGAAACAAAGCTGATTACAAAGATTCTGGCGTTTGAAGCGGTATAAGGGGCGGTTAGCTGCCCTTTTCCATAGCTGACAGATTTACAGCGGTGTACCTTGATAATTGAATACTGTATTGCATACAGGACGTGAGGATATGCAGAGCCACTAAGCAGATGCGCCATGACGTACCTGCCCTGTCTGAAACAGGGTGAAATGTTGGAAAAGTACATTGAAGCAAAGGTAAGGAGCGAGTGAGATCGGGCAAAATATGTAGCAGTTACATGGGGCGATGAAGCATATCTGTGATAATGATACTTCCGGGCTGCGGGGAAACCGTAGCCCGGTCAATGAAATGACGGTGCAAGACCGATGTGGGCGGCGTAATGAGTCGCCACCTGTATTGCAGTTTTTATCTGCTAATAAATGGGGAGAAGTTTATTCTGTCTGTTTATTAGCAGATAAAGCTGTGCAAAGAATTAGGAGGATATTTTTGATGCAGAGAATACCGAAGGCGATTAACAAAAAGAGGTTAGTCAGATATAAAGAAGGCGCAGAAATGTACAGCATGGGAATGAATAAATTCCAGTCTTTGGCGAAGGATGCGGGCGCAATATTGAAAATTGACAGAATGGTATTGGTTGATTTGGATGTGTTTGACCAGTATCTGGAATCATTTCGTGTGAAATAGTCAATATGTGAATGTTGGTAAGAAAGATTTTTCGTATAACCGAAAATAAGTGTTGACTTTTGGTTAAACTGAAAGTATAATGATTATGAAATGGATGGAGGTGTATATTGTGGCTAGGACAGGCAGACCAAAGTCTGACAATCCGAAAAAGAGCCTTATCGGATTGAAGCTGACAGAGGAAGAAGCCGCAAAACTCAGGGAATATGCGTCCAAACATGACATGACCATAACGCAGGTGCTACAAAAGGGAATTGATTTGCAGTATGCAATGGAAGAACCGATAAGTAGCTAGTACGAAATCTCTTTCCTTGAGAAAGGAGCAGAGATGGCAAAATCAAGAAAGGATAATAAAGGGAGGGTTTTAAGAAAAGGCGAAACCCAACGCAGTTGCGATGGCAAATATGTTTATACCTATACCGATCCGGAAGGGAAACGCCGGAGCATATACTCTAAGGACATCATGGAGCTGCGTGAGAGGGAAGAAAAGCTGATTAAAGACCAGTTAGACGGATTGGATACCTATGTGGCTGGCAGTGCAACGGTCAATTTTGTATTTGACAGGTATATATCTACAAAGTCAGAACTCAGGGGAACAACCATGAGGAACTACAAATATATGTATGACCGTTTTATCCGGAATGGGTTTGGAAAGAAGAAAATCGCAACGATAAAGTTTTCTGATGTGCTTCAATTTTACCAGCATTTGCTGAAAGATAAGGAAATGCAGATTAACACATTAGAAACAATCCATACGGTACTTCACCCTACATTCCAGTTGGCAGTGCGTGATGACATTATCCGTAACAATCCGAGTGACGGGGTTATGGCGCAGATTAAAAAGCAGCCGGGGAGAAATCATGGCGTAAGACACGCTTTAACTCTGGAACAGCAGAGAGCCTTTATAAACTATATAGAAAACAATCCTACATATTACCGCTGGACATCTTTATTTAAGTTCCTGTTAGGGACAGGGTGCAGGATTGGGGAAGCAATCGGGATAAGGTGGGAAGATGTAAATTTTGAAAAACGAGTTATCAGCATCAACCACAGTCTGGTTTATTATAGCAGGGAATTTAAGGAACACCCGATGTGTACATTTTCTATATCACTCCCAAAGACAGAAGCGGGTATACGAAGTATTCCGATGATGGATGCGGTCTATGATGCGCTCCGGGCGGAGTTTGCAGACCAACAGGAAAATGGATTCAATGAAACGGAGATTGACGGGATGAAAGGTTTTATCTTTATGAACCGTTTTGGCTACGTTCATAATCCGCAGTCTATCAACCGGGCAATCAAGCGTATATACGAATCGTACAATGCAGAAGAAGTGGTTAATGCTTCCAAGCAACACCGGGAGCCTGTGCTAATACCACATTTCTCATGTCATCATTTGAGGCATACCTTTTGTTCGAGGTTTTGCGAGAATGAAACAAATTTAAAGGTGATCCAGTCCATAATGGGACACGCTAATATTGAAACAACGATGGACATTTATGCAGAAGTCACCGATGCAAAGAAACAGGAAGCGATTGAAAATTTAGCACACAAATTGGATGTATTTTAGGAAAGAGTCCGGCTAGGACTGACAGAGGGTACGACAACTTGTGTGCCATACGACAAGAGTACGACAAATTCAAGGGTTTTAATCAATGAAACAGCATTATATCGCTGTGCCAGAGATGCCGAAAAGCGGCTAAATAAAGGGAAATAAGTCATTTTAAATTAAACTGACTTAAAATCCCGACAATGAAGCCGCTCGACAAGTAAAAGTCGAAAAAAACCAGTATTTATGCGGGTTTTGGGACTTTCCAAACCGTATAAACTTACCTCTTTACACCAAATTTACACCAATCGGTGCTGAAAACGGTGCAGGGACTAAAAAATCGCATAATTTTGAGTTTCACACAGCTCCTGAGAAGTTACGGCTTTTCAGGAGCTTCTTTCATTTCTCATAGTTTTCGGGCTACATCGCAAACTACACCAATCCCGTTTTTCTCAATATAATGAGGATAATCACAGAGGAAGGGGTGGTTGCACTATGAGCAACAGTTTAGCAAGCGTTCACCCGGAGCTTATTTCTGAATGGTCAGAGAAGAATTTACCGCTGACACCGGATAAGATAACCTTCGGTTCAAATAAAAGAGTGTGGTGGAAAGGTGCTTGCGGACACGAGTGGGAAACGAGCGTCAAAGCTCGCTCAAAGGGCGAGAAATGCCCGATATGCTCAGGAGCGAGAGTAATAGAGGGTATCAATGATTTAGCCACATTGAAGCCCCTGCTGGCTCAGGAGTGGTCTGAAAAGAACGAATTAAAACCTACTGAGGTTTCTGTCGCTTCTCATAAGAAGATTATTTGGAAATGTAAACACGGACACGAATGGGAAGCAAGCGTTAAAAGCAGAACGGTAAACGGCACAGGCTGTCCATACTGCTCACATAATAAAGTCCTTGCAGGATTCAATGACCTTGCTTCACAGTATCCCGATATTGCTGCTGAATGGTCTGACAGAAATCTTCCGTTGCTGCCTACAATGGTGACAGCCTTTGCAAACAGTAAGGCTTGGTGGAAATGCAAAGATTGCGGAAACGAGTGGCACACTCTTATTTCAACCCGTTCTGGTGGGAGCAGATGTCCGTATTGTAGTGGATATACATTGCTAAAAGGATTTAATGACTTGGCGACTACGCACCCTGACCTTGCCGCCGAGTGGTCAGAAAGAAATTATCCTCTATTACCTGATGAGGTAAACGCAAAATCGAGACGCAATGTTTGGTGGAAGTGTAAGACCTGCGGCAATGAGTGGAAGTCCGTTATCAATGCCCGTGTAAAAGGAACAGTATGCCCGGTTTGTGCGGACAGAGCAGTTCTTGCAGGGTACAATGATTTAGCCACAACGGACAGGAAACTGCTTGCTGAATGGGATTATGAAAAAAACTCTCTGCTCCCGACACAAGTATCAAGAAAGTCGATGAAAAGTGTGTGGTGGAAATGTTCACTCGGACACTCTTGGAAAGCAAAAATCAGCGACAGAACAATTCTTAGAGAAAAATGCACCGTATGCGAAAGCGAATATCGCTCCGTGTTCCCCGGCTTGGCTGTTGCCTATTACGGAAATCAAAAAGGACTAAAGGTGCAGCTCGGTTCGGATAAACTATTAGGAATACCACTTGAAACCTACATTCCGTCAGAAAAGCTGGCAATAGAATTTACGAGTGGCTCAGAACAGATGGAGGTTCTCAAAAGCCACTTATGCAAGCAACGAAATATAAAACTCGTAAAACTACCTTTTAAGACAACCGAAACGGAAGCGGAATATGCCGACAGAATAAAAGCAGTTTTCAAAAGCGTACATATCTTTATTTATTCTGATGTCGAAGCAGATGTTTCGGTAATCAGAGGAAGATTCGATGAATGGAGGAAACGACTATGAGAGAAGAAAAGTTCCATATCTATCTAAATGATGACGAATACAGCAGAGTGATACAATCACTTATCCGTTTGAAGAACAGCCTGATAGCACAAGGCAGATACACCGATGGTGTTGACGATGTTCTCTGCAAGGTGCTTTCAGCCAAGAAAAGAAAGCTCAAAATCAAATATATCTAAACACGAAAAGAGACCGCCTACACGATGTAAGCGGTCTTTGATTGTTTAGTGTTGGTCCGACAAGTCAGAAGCTAATTTCTCCATAATAAAATTTGTTAATGCTATTCCTTCTCTAATGACGGTTTGCTCTTGGATAATATGGTAGCCTCGATGCTCAAAGAAGGGTCTTGCGGTAATTGACGAATGAGTAATAATCGTTCTTACGCTTACTGACTGTTCCAATTCATCGCATATTGCAGAAGCAATTCCTTCTCTTTGATGTTCTCTATGAACAAATAACCTGTCCAAATAGCCGCATTCATCAATATCTCCAAAACCGACAATTTCATTATTCTTTATTGCAACAATCGTATAATGCTCCTTGAATGATTTGTCCCAATCTTTCAAATTTACCTTACCGGTTGCCCAGACATCCAACTGCTCTTTTGTATAATCTTTTGCATTTACACTGTGGACTGTTTGAAAAAATAATTTTGCCAACTGCTCACAGTCAGAACTTATATATTTTCGCAGTATCATTATTCTTACCCTCAAAAATTTTCTCATTCTTTTTCTTGAATTCTTATTATACATCAAAATTATGAATATTTCTACCCGCCGTCTATTGACCTCAATTTTGAGGAAAATAGGCGGCTTTTTTTCGTTAAAAATAATTTTTTCAAGAAATTTTTGAAAAAGGAGCGATTTTGGGTGTGCATTTTGACCCCCTTTGTCCAAATGAGTGAAGGGGTCAATTCCGAACCACGAAAACGGAAGCCTTTCACTTGTACTTTGACAACTGAATAAGACATTCACTAAGACTTTAATTCTGATGACTTTAGCCACCTTATCGGGTACGCCGTGACTTCTGCATTGCAGAACAGCGAGAACTCCCGGTATAAGTAATAGGTTGCTCCTGTTACGGCGATGACAGTCAGAAGGATAATGATACTTCTCTACGGAGCTGGCGGAGTACCCGGCAGAGGTGAAATTCCTATGATACAGATTAGCAGTCTGTTCCTTAGTGACTTCCCGTGAGCATTTTGCACGGCAAGGGGTGTTGAGAACAAATATTGCCCGACCGGTTAGGAAATGAGCCGGTCAAGTACATAGCCATACTGCGATGGCTATGAATTTTACGAAAGGAGGACGCACAAAGTGTCGAACTGCAAAACGATTGCCATATGCAATCAAAAAGGCGGAGTTGGAAAGACAACCACTACGGTAAACCTCGGCG
>OLGE01000693.1_pt1 | contig 38107 bp, 21 predicted proteins | sample 1605151 | NCBI WGS metagenome assembly OLGE01 (sample SAMEA3888912, study PRJEB22519) | human gut metagenome | biome: human gut; feature: human-associated habitat; material: faeces | place: Denmark | collected 2010
TTTTGGTTTAATAAGAATATAAAAGATGAGACGATGCAAGAAGAAATCGAACGGAACGCCTTAAACGGTCAATATGAAACAAAAGAAGATAAAACACCCGTTGTAACTATTAAAAGCAGAAGAAAAAGTGTGTTTGTCGGAAATATATCAATAATAGACAATGCTGACATTGGATTTATACCGTTATAAAAAACTATTTGCTTTGGTTCTGGGATTTCTGACGAAATTCTTTCGGTTTCATATTCGTGGACTGTTTGAATATATTGGTAAAATGCGACTGATCGAAGAATCCGCATTCCTGCGCTATAAAAGATATCGGTTTGTCCGTTGACGAAAGCATGGCGGAGGCGTGAGCAATGCGGATTTTTTTAAGATATTCCATAGGCGACGTATTAAAAACGTTTTTAAAATACCTGAAGAAATTCGACGTTGACATATTTACCATCTTAGATAAATCGTCCACGGTGATTTTCGAGGCGTAATTTTCTTCCATGTATTGTGTTGTTTTTAAAATTATATAGTCGGCTGTGTTGTCGCGCGTTTCGACCGTCGATGCATATCTTTGCGAAATCAACTTTGCGAGTTTACACAAAAGGCATACGGTTTTCAGATCGAACATTATATTATCGTCTTCGTCCTTTTTTTTATCTATGTCGATAAGTTCGTCGAAATCGTTTACAAAATCGCTTAGTAGTTCTTTAGGAATATTTATGTTAAGCGAAAGATCGTTAAACGCCTGTCGGATTTGCGGTTCGACTTCGAATAATATTTTCATTCCGGGGTAGTGATCGAGTTGTTTTTTATAATCATCCAACAAGTCGTTCCTTATAATAAGATGGAAAATTTTTGTTTTTTCGTCGTTCGACCAATATCCGTGTTCGGTGTACGGCGGAATCATAAACATATCTCCGGCTTTTGCAGGGTGATTTCTATTTTTAACGTAGTGCCTGCATTCGCCGTATGTAACCACGTTTAGTTCGTAATAGTCGTGCGAGTGCATCAGGATCGGGTAAGAGAGGTTATGATAATAGGCAAACCCCTGAGAGAAAGCGGAAACGTTGTTAAGCGAATAAAACGGATTTGTATGTTTATTAAGTTTTACGGGATAATTCTGGCTCTTTTTCTTCATTTTGATAGGAACTTACAAAAACGTGATTGAATTTTACAATAATTGTATCACATCGGGGTGTATAATGCAAGTGTTGCAATGGGGTAACATCGGGATTTTGCAAGTAAAATTATTGCAAAATCGCCAACATTAATATATGGCACTACGCGCGTTTTGGGTATAAAGATATAATCTCCGCCCCGTGATTGTCTAACGATAAAATGTGGCATGCGGCCCAAAATACGGCTTAAAATCGGAAAAATTGAAGGGTACCCTTCCTTTCGTCTTCGACGAAAGGAACACTTTTATCGGCTATAAATAAACATTTAATAATATGAGTCGCTTCTCTTCATAATAAGAAAGGGGCATGTAAATCGATAACGGAGGAAAAATGAAAGAAAAAATGTTATCAGGCGATTTGAAAAAACTGAAAAAATGCAGAACTTTAGCGACGATGCTTTTTGTTTTCGTTATGGTCATTGCTTTGACGTGCGCGGTCGCTTGCGCGGGCGGTGGCGGAGAAGAATCGGTCGGTTCTTCTGCTTCGGCTTCGGACGTGATTGTTCCTGACGATTCCGAAGACCCCGGCGATTCGGAAGATTCGAGCGAAATCAAAGATGAAAAAATCGTTCTTAAAGAAATTCCCGAGGCGGGAAATGTTAAACTTGTCGATGACGCTGTAAGGGAATATCTTTCTGCCTCTGACGTTTCGGGGCAGATAGCCGCTTTACCGCAGGTTAAGGTGTCAAAAGATGCCGGAGCGTTACCTGTAAAACTTGCCTGGAACGGCAACGGAAGCGTGAAATATACGATTTACGTTGCCGATAACGAAAATTTCGATAACGCAACGTCGTACGTCGTTTCGGGTTTTACGAGGGAACTCGACGTTTATAACTTACTGCCGTCTACGACGTATTATTGGAAAGTTGCAGGCGATAGATTCGACATGTCAGACACTTCCGTTTTTAAGACGGAAGATCTTTCCGTTCGTTTGATTTATGCCGAGGGAACTTCGAATATAAGAGATCTCGGAGGTTGGAATGCGGACGGCTCGTTTGTCAATTACGGGAAAATATATCGCGGAAACCAACTTAACGGATATGGTAATTGGGGCAATAATAAATTAACGGAGAACGGGCTGAAAACTTTTAAAGACGATTTAAAAATCAAAACTGAAATAGATCTCAGGACGCAGGACAAAGATGACGCTAATCAGACGGTGAATTTTGTAGACGCGTCGCTTCCGTATTATAAATATACGATCGGTCAATATACCGATATTCTGGAACCGTCGGTCTGGAACGCTTTGCCGCATGACGGAAACACGCCGGTTGATTCGATGGAGAATAAAAACGACGCGCGCCGCCTGGCATATGCGACGGGCAATGCGGTAAGGAACGAAAACGCAATGAGACGCTCTTTGAAAGGCATTTTCGAAGTTCTTGCAGACGAGCGCAATTATCCTGTCTATATACATTGTAACGCGGGCGCGGACAGAACGGGTACCGTGGCGTTTTTGATTAACGGTCTTCTCGGTGTAAGCGAAGCCGATCTGATCAGAGATTACGAACTGACAAGTTTTTCAAGTGTTTCCGGGCTGAGATACAGAAGCGAGATTAAAAACGGCGATTTTACCGAAATCGGCGTAATGAAGAACGACTACGACAATTTTGTGGCGTTCGGCGCCTTGATGAATGCGATAAAAAACAATTATGGCGCGGAAGGCGGAACGCTTTCTTATGCGATCGAAAATTTCCTTACCGATTATGTCGGCGTGTCACATGAAGACATTGAAAGTTTAAAAAGAATTATGATTTCAGACTATACGCCGGTCGAAACGGAATACGTCGTCGGGGATAGGCAGGTGGTGGAGGCTGCAAAAACCGCTAACACCCTGAATCTTGGAGACGTTGAGTATAGTTCTGTCGAAAGTATATACGTCAATAACGTATCGCTCGGTAATTCGCTTAACTCCATAGACGGAAGCAAGTTTGCAAATATTTACGGAGAAAGGGAATTGACCGTTGTGGTAAACTCGGAAAACGGCAAAAAGATTATTAAAGTTCCGGTGCTTGTCGTAACGAAATTTATATACACGGCAGAAGATCTGATCTCTGCGCTGAAGATTACGTCGGAGAGAAATTACGGCTACTACGAACTTAAAAACGATATAACTCTCGGTTCCTTCTCAAACGAAGCAAAAGCCTCGTTCAGCGGCAGGAACGGCTTCTGCGGAATCCTTGAGGGTAACGGGCACACCGTTACCGCGCCTCTCGGTAACCATGGTTTATTCGGCTACGTCATCGCCGGAGCAACCATAAGAAACGTAAATTTTGCGGTAAGCGGCGGCGTTAATGAAGCAGGCAAGTCGGTTATGGGCGATTATGTTCTCAACTCGTTTATCGAAAACGTAACGATAAGTGTTTCCGAAGGCGTTCCCGGAATCGGGGTTGACGGTATAGGCCTTGTTACGACTAAATCGTTCAAAGGCAACTCGGTCAAAAAGTTGAGTATTAATGCCGAAAATGCCAAACTCGATTCTTTGTTTGGCTTCGATAAGCAATACGCGTTCGGCGGGAATAATTTTACTTCCTGCCTTATCAACGCGAAATATGTAAAAGAACTTGCAAGGCAATATACAGACGGAATTTACGTTCCCGTATATCTTGAAGATATTTACGGATTCGACGGCGAAATAACCGATACTGTCGAAATCGCCGTTGCAGACATAATAAACGTCGAAGGTTCGAACATCGAGTTGAACGTGGGCGAACGGTTCAAAAGTTCTAAGGTTGTCGGCGTTGAAAGCAAAGGCGTTAAAATTACCGAATATAAATTTGTAAACGGCGTGTTATATTTATTTAACGACCGCGAGTTGTTCGGTGACACCTTAGGCGAAACGACCATAAACATTACGTTTGAAGGCGTAAACGGAATTCTCGTCAAAGCACAAATCAGCGTGGTTATATTTACCGACTCCGAAGAGGTGGTTTTAGAAGAAACGCAGGAAATTTTCATCGGCAGAGAAGAAAACTCGGTTGATCTTAAAGAATTCGGCGGCGCGACGGTTTATTCGATTTCCTGCAACGGATATTATTTCGGAAACGATTTAAATTCTTTGAATATCGATTCGGAATTCAGAGCAAACCCATTGATTCACGGAAGCAATACGCTTACCGTACTCATCGGTAAAGACAATAAATTCTATACGTTGCAAATTCCCGTTGCGGTGATAACCGAGGAGATAGGCGACGTTGTTCGGTTCAACGAACTTATGAAATCCGACAGCGCGGAATACGCGATTTACGGATATTATAAATTGACGGCAGATATCGGTAAGCCCGAAACGGCATTCAACAACGGAAACGACACAAACTGGCAGAACGTGGACGGACTTTACGGCTTCCGCGGAACGCTCGACGGGGCGGGACATTCCATAACCGGCACTGTTTTCTCGAGAGGTTTATTCGGACTTGTCGGCAAAGGAGCCGTCATCAAAAACTTTACCGTAAACGCATACGGTTATGCGAACGGCAGAACTGTTCTTGCTCGTTCGATAAGAGACGCCGTAGTCGAGGACGTTAAGATAAACATCGAGAGCGGAGAATCCGACTCCTATCTTACCGAGGGCGGAATTATAACCGCGCTTATGAGTCATTCGACGATTTACAGAAACGTTGAAATCAATTCGGACGGAAAAACGGATACGCTGTTCGGTTGCAGTTATTGGAATTACGATCCGAGAAAGGCAAACGCCTTCGAAAACGTCAAAATAACCGTTAAATCTATCGGCGGACTTCTTTGCCTCAGAGCAAACGTTGCAGAATCTCTTTACACGATAGACGGAGTGGAAGGAATAACGGTCGCTTACGTCCGTTCTTACAGCGATGAAAACAATACCGCGCTCGTCGGCGGCTCGGCGGAATTTACTCTCGGCAACGAAAATGCCGACGTAACCGAAATCAATTCAATAACGTTTGACGGAAGAGAGATTAAGGGCTTCACGTTTGAAAACGGAATTCTTACCATAACAGAGAACTTTACCGTGTCCGACATAGGCGCAAAAACGTTTGTTTTAAAAGGTAAAGTCGGCGATAAAGCGGTTACTGTCTATCTCGGCGCAACTATAGTGTTGCCTGCCGAAGAGGTTGCGCTTGACGGAGATAGAGAGATTATTCTTGCTGACGGAACGGAATACGCTTTAGACCTCGGCGACTATGCGGATTCAACGGTTCTCTCGGCGACTCTCGGCGGTGAAAACGTAACGTATGCCAACGGAAAACTTATTGTTACCGAAGAGTATAAGGCAAACAAACAAAAGCACGGAATGCAAACGTTGAAAGTCACCGTAGAAAAAGACGGCAAATATTACATCGTAGCCGTAAAAGTTCTCGTCGTAACCAAAGCGATTTCGACTATAGACGAACTTACCGCGGCGATGACGGCAGGAACGGATAACGTTGTTTACGGATATTACAAATTAACCCAGAACGTAGGTTCAAGCGCAGCCTGGATAAGCGTTGCAAACAACGGCAGTTGGCAAAATGCAGACGGAAGCGTAGGTTTCCGAGGAACGCTTGACGGTAGCGGTTTTGCCGTTGACGGAGCCTTTGGAACGCACGGGCTGTTCGGAATAATAGGTAACGGCGCGGTCGTTAAGAACATAACGTTCAACGTTTACTATTATCAGAACGGCAGACAGACTTTGGCTCGCAGCATAACCGGCGCTACGATAGAAAATATAACTATAAACATAAAGAGCGTATACGAAACATTGGATGCGACGAAGGAAGGCGGCGTAATAACCGGACTTATGAGCCATACGACGCATTACAAAAACGTAACTATAAACGCCGAAGGTAAAGATCTCGATACGTTGTTCGGCATGAGTTACGGCAATTACAAAGCGGAAAAAGCGAATACGTTTGAAAATTGCGTGGTCAACGCCAAATCTTTGGCAGGACTTGTTCATTCAAACGGGATCATTCCGGCTGCAGGAATCGACGGGCTTACCATTAAAGAAAACTGATGCAAGTAATGAATTGTATTCAATAAGGGTTTTGTCGCATTTGCGATGGAAAATAAAAACAATTGATAGGAGTGTATGATGAGAAAAAGAGTAGTTTTTTTAACGCTGATTTTATCGATCTGCTTGATTTTTGCCACAGGTTGTGTTGATGACGTAAGTCATCTTACGATCAGATTCGATTCAAACGATGGTACGGAAATCACCGAGTTACAGGTTAAATCGGGAGAAAAATTAAGCAGACCTGAAAACCCTGTAAAGGAACATTATGTTTTCGGCGGCTGGTATAACGGAGATACCGAGTGGGTATTTGAAACCGACACGGTTGAAAAAGATATGACCTTGACGGCGAAGTGGACTCCCGAGGTTTATTCGGTAACGTTTAAAAATTACGACGGAACCGAACTTGCCAAAGAAAACGTAAGTTATGGTTCTCTTCCGCAATATTCTGCCACGCCCGAAAAACCTGGCAATGCGCAATATTCCTATGCGTTCGCGCGGTGGGTTGACGAAAACGGACAAACGGTCGATCCTGCAAATATCGACAAGAATATTATTTTAACCGCAGAATTCGCCGAAACGCTCAACAAGTATAAAGTAACGTTCAAAAACGGCGACGAGGTTCTTAAAGAAGAACAGGTAGAATACGGAATAGTGCCTACGGCGCCCGAAACGAATCCGGCTAAGGATTTCGATGCCGAAAATCACTACGTTTTCGACGGTTGGGATAACGAACTTGCCGAAGTAACCGGCGAAATCGTTTACAATGCCTTGTTTAGGGCTGAAGCGCACGTTTACACGGTTGATTCTTCAGATGATACTTTCGATTATATCGTTTGTTCATGCGGTTATAGGAATGAAACTTATTCCTATGATAAAACGGTTACTTCCGCCCGTAAAGAATTAGTTGTAAGCGCAAGCGGGCTCGCGCTTGTAATCGAGGGCGCAACCTACGCTTCCGTTGAAAAAATGACTATCAACGGCGTGGAAATAAGCGGTGAAATCACATCGTTTGCAATTCCCGATGAGGTTAAGGCAGATAAAGAACGTCATGGTTTGCAAAACGTAATCGTTACCGTTAAGGACGAGCAAGGTTACTCTCACGAACTCAAAGTGCCGGTAATTCTCGTTACCGAAGAGATTAAGGACATGAACGGGCTGAACGCCGCGCTCAATGGGGAGGGCGACGAATACGCAATATACGGTTATTACAAACTGGTTGCGGATCTCGGCGCAGCCAACTATAACGGAATAAATAACGGTAGCAGTAATAAAAAATGGCAGAACGCAAATGGCGAATACGGATTCCGCGGAACGTTTGACGGAAATGGCAAGAGTATTTCTGCAATCATCTACAACATGGGTATATTCGGGATAGTCGGTAAAGGCGCATATATCAAAAACCTTACCGTAAACTCGTATAGTTATGCTAATGGAAGAACTATTCTTGCCCGTACCATTACCGAGGCAACGATCGAAAACGTAACGATCAACGTCATAAGCGGATCGAGCAATTCTTATTATGCAGAAGGCGGCGTAATTACTGCGTTACTCAGCCACTCTTCAAAATATATAAACGTAAAAATCAAATCTTCTTCCGATCTCGATACGTTGTTCGGTTTCTCTTATTGGAGTTATAATCCGGCAAAATATAACACGTTTGAGAACTGTACGGTAGAAGCCAGATCGATCGGCGGTATAATTTGTATTACAATAAAGGAGAAAATGGATGAACCGATCGTGCCTATTGCGGGCGTTGAAGGTCTTAACGTTACTCTTAATAAAGACGCTGTCGCCGCCGATAATATGACGGTAGGGCAAGCCGCTGTAATCGAGTTGCCCGATTTAACCGAAATAACTTCTATAGTTTTAGAAAACGAAGAATTTACCGCGTATTCTTTTGAAAACGGAACGCTGACGATCAATGCCGATGCGTTCACCGCTTTCCAGATAGGCGTTAAAAAATTCGGCGTTACGGCTAAAAACGAGCAAGGTCTGACCGTTATTTTCGAAATAACCATGACGGTTGAACTCGTTGCGACTCCCGTAACTCTGGACGGTACGAGAGAGATCGTTCTTTCCGAGGCAAGCGAATACGCCGTAGATTTGGGCGAATATGCCGCCTCGACCGTGATAGGTGCAACTTTTGCGGGCGAAAACGCAACGTTTACAGGCGGAAAATTGACGTTAACCGATGATTATAAAGCCGACGCCCGGAAACACGGCAATCAGGCTTTGGTCGTTACCGTGGAAAAAGACGGCTCGTATTACAGCGTAACGGTAAACGTGCTTGTAATAACGAAAGTACTCGTAACGTATGACGACATTAAAGACGCAGTCACTCTCGATGAGAACAACGTAAAATACGGTTATTACAGGCTTTCCGCGGATCTCGGCGAAACCGCGTGGGTAAATTACGGAAATATAGCAAAATGGAATAATAACGATAAAGGCGATTTCGGTTTCAGAGGAACGTTCGACGGCGGCAATAAAACCATCGCAACCGTTTTCTTCTCGACCGGTTTATTCGGAACGATAGGAAAAGGCGCGGTGATAAAAAATATTACTTTCAATCAGAATTATGAATCTAAAAGACTAATTTTAGGTTACAGCATGGTAGGAGCAAGGCTTGAAAACGTAACGATAAACGTTAAAGGCAAGGGAGCGACGGCTCTTCCGGCGGTTAATTCCGCAGGCGGATTGTTGACGGCGGTATATTGTCATTCGTCCGAATTTGTAAACGTGACGATAAATTCTCAGAATACGGATATCGACACGATTTTCGGAACGAGCGCGTACTACACTTATCCGACAGGCGTTACTGCGAATACGTTTGAAAACTGCGCGGTTACCGCGAAATCTCTTGTCGGTCTTGCGGGTATTGACAGAAACGACAATACAAAAGTATCGCCTTATACCGACGTCGACGGACTTACCGTAACGCTTCCGGCATAAAAAACAATAACAAGCGGGCGGGCGGGAAAACTTTCCGCCCGAAAAAACAAAAACGTACAATCGCCCGATAAGGAAATTCAAGAACCTTTCGGTAATTAATTATAATTTACAGGAGTAAAAAATGAAAAGCAAATTTATTAAAAAAGCATTATGCGGCGCTATGGCATTATGCATGTCTGCCACTTTTATTGCTTGTGGCGGTGGAGGCAACACGTCAACCGGTGGAAACAGCGGAGAATCTTCATCTGCCGAAACCGGCATAAACGTTCTCGTTTTTACGGGAACGGCAACCAGAAACGGAGCAATAAAATGGATTCAGGATGCAGCGGCAAGATTTACGGAACTTAAGAAAGACGAATCTTACGAAAGCGACAAGAAAGGCGTAAACATAACGATTCAGGACAATAAACTTATTCCTTACGACAGCCTCAGTTCGGACGGTAACGATATCTATCTCGATGAAGCAAAAGCGGATATGTACACTTATTCGGCATCGAATGAACTTATGCAACTTGATGAAATCGTAAGCTATATCGAAAACGATCAGAAGCTTACAATCGACGCAGACGCAAAGAAGAGAATGCTCGGTTACGAAAGCGCGGACGGACAACGCCATTATTACGGACTTCCTCAGTACGAATGGAGTAACAGTCTGACTTACGACGTTAACTACTTCGAAGAGAAAGGATTTTATTTTGCAAAACCGGACGCAACCAAAACGGTAACTCACGAAGGCAAATACGGAACGGTTAAATTCGTCAATCCTGAGGACATGCAGAAATCCTGCGGTCCCGACGGCGTATACGGCACGTCAGACGATGGTTTGCCCTCTTCGCTCGAAGAATTCGCCAGGCTTTGCGATTATATTAAATCTCAAGGCGGCTCGCCGTTCATAATCCCCGGCGGAGCGGGCGGCTCGGTTTATTCCTTCCATATGGTTCAGGCGATCTGGGCGGCTCTCGAAGGCGCGGAGACGATGAAAAGCGTTAAGGCGGAATATTCCGAAACTCCCGTCGAAGTCGTAACGGGCTTTAAAGACGGCGAATATTTCTTCGGAGATAAAAACATTCCTATGCCGATAACCGAAAAGGTTGTTTTAAACGACACAACCGGTTACAAAATGTACGATATGGCGTCCAGATACTATGCGCTTGCGTTTATGCAGCTCGCAAACGATAACGACTGGTTCCATTCCGAGACCAAATCGGACACGAGCGCGGATAAGGTTCAGACGACTTTCATCGCAACCAATGCCAACGAAAGAGCGGCTATGTACATCGACGGAACATATTGGTATCACGAAGCGAAACTTTACAACAAAGGCTCGGCGTTCACTCAGTGGAAGAGAACGAGCGGCGGAAAAGCGCGTAAACTCAGCTATATGTGCCTGCCGACGACTTTAAAAGGATCGGTCGCGGAGGGCGAGGGCAAAAAGAACACGATGCTTAACGTCGGTTCCTCCTTCATGTTTGTAAACAACCGCGTATCCGAAAACGCAGGCAAGAAGAAAGCCGTTGTCGACTTCCTTAAATTCCTTTATTCGAAAGCGGAGCTTGCGGCGTTCACCGAATACCTCGGAATGAACATTCCTATAAATTATGATTACGACGAGAAAAAACTCGGCGATTATTACTACACGAGTTTCAAGAAACTCAGAAGCGAAGCAGACGTTATAACCACTGCTTCCGATAACCCCGTTCAGTATAAAAACCTTTCGAGTTTCATTCTCGGTTTCGGCGGTACGCTCAACTATTACACTTATAACGGACAGGTTATGATGGAAGGTTATCTTCAGGCGTACAGAAACGGAAGAACGGCGAAGGACATTTTCATGGGTTCTACGCTCTCCGAAGCTGCCTGGAAAACTATGCTCGAAAACGCAAAGAAGTAACAAGATAAAAACGTTGTCGGCGGGAACGTGATTTTCTGCCGATTCCGACCGACGGCGGTTGCCGCAAAACTTAAAACCGCAACCGCCGTCGGTCGGAGCAATTACAGAGGTATTTTTTCTATGACATTCGGAAAAACTGGTAAAAGAATTATCATCGAAAACAAGCGCAGAGCGGGTTTTTCCCTTCTGATGCTAGCTATTCCCATCGCGCATTTTCTGGTTTTTTATCTGTATATAAATTTAAGTTCGTTCGCATTGGCGTTCAAAAAATATGAAATCATCAGCGGCGTGGGGATGGTGACGAAATTTGCGAAGTTGGATAACTTCAAAAACGCGCTCGGTCAGCTGTTCAGCGCGAACGGATGGCTCATGATTAAAAATTCGCTTATTTTCGAGGCGATAAATCTGTTTTTCGTTACGCCTCTCACGCTCATTTTCTCTTTTTATATCTATAAAAAGTGCTTTATGAACAAGTTTTTCAAGGTTATGCTGTTCATGCCGTATATCCTTTCGGAAATAATTGTGGCAACGCTTTACAGATGCATGACGAACAACGTAATACCGGAAATAATGAGCAATTGGTTCCATGTTGCCGACGCGACGAAATATCAGCTTCTCACCGAAGAATCGATGAAAAGAGGCGCGGCGATAGTTTTCAACATAATTATGTGGTTCGGCATAAACAGCCTTATTTATTCGAGTTCTATGGAAGACGTCAATATTTCCATGTCAGAGGCGGCGCAACTCGACGGGGCTAACGTCGCTCAGGAATTTATATACGTCACGATACCAACCATTTTTCCGACGATAGTAACGCTTTTCACCGTCGCTTTGGCGGCGCTGTTCACCGATCAGTTCAGAATGTTCTCGCTGTATAAATTCAACGAGGTAGGCTCGCTTGAAAATATCGGGCATTTCCTGTATATGGAAGCAAGCAGAGTAGGAAAAACTTCGGGCGGAGGACAGAGTACCACGAACAACACTTACGGCTCGTTGTCGGCGATGGGGCTTTTGCTTTCTTTCATCGTAATCCCCGTAACGCTCGTCACGAGACATCTTTTAAACAAATACGGACCGAGGGCGGATTGATATGAAAAAAAGAGTTGAAAGAAATACGGTTACGACCGTTATATTCGCGATTGTTTTCGCGATCCTCATTATCTATTCGCTGTCCGTTATCATCACTCTTTTATGGGGAGTGATGACCTCGCTCAAAAGCCTTGAAGACATTAACGGCGGATTTAACTTTTACACGAAAAAGAACATTCTCGGCTTTCCCGATCTCGATGCAAGCCACGTGTGGGTAGATCCGGAAACGGGCGAAGAATACATCTATCACAGCCGCAGAGAGTTCTTTCAGTTATTCAATTACAAACAGGTAATAGAACTTTTTACCTACAAAAAGACGACCTCTTTTTATGCGAACGGCAGAACGGAGGCGATTGCGCACTATCAGAAAGTATGGTTCGGCGGTTCGGCAAACGGGTCTAATAACGCTACGTTTATCGATATTCTGATCAACACTATTCTTTACACGGTCGGCGGCGCAACTATAATGTGTTTTATGCCGGCTCTTACTGCTTACATAACGGCAAAATACGATTACGTATGGTGTAAAGCGTTACACTTGATAAATATCGTAATAATGTGTATACCTGTCGTGGGGAGATATCCTACCGAACTTACGTTTTTGAGAAACAGCGGTCTGTATGACAACATGCTTGGCAATTATATACAGAAGATGACGGGATCCGGCACATATTACCTTGTGTATTATGCGTTCTTTAAAGGTCTTTCCAATGTTTACAGAGATGCGGCTTCGATAGACGGAGCGTCGGAGTTTACGATAACTTTCAGAATCTATTTCCCGCTCGCGCAGAAAATGATTCTCACGGTATTTCTCATTCAGTTCGTAAACCTGTGGAACGACTATCAGACCTTATATCTGTACCTTCCGTCTTATCCCACGTTTGCGTATATGGTATTTTATAAAGTAATAGAGGCAACGGACAACACGATGTTTCAAGAGTTGCCCATGAAAACGGCGGCATGTATGTTCCTTGCCGTTCCGGTACTTGTATTGTTCATTATATTCAAAGATAAGCTGATGGGCAGCATATCGCTCGGCGGTATCAAAGAATAAGGAGGAAAAATGCTAAAAATTAAGAAAGTGAAAATTTTATCGGTTTTACTTGTCGGAATAATCGCTTTGTGCGCGTCTGCGCTTTTGTTCGGAATAGAAAACAACAAAAACGTATACGCGGCTGAGGTTTCCGTCGGCGGAATAAGAACCGAATACTTATATAAAGACACCGTAAACGTTCCTGAAAAAGCCACTATGACGGTGGGCGGAGAAAATTACGAATCAGATTCATTCTATGTGATTCTGCCCGACGGCAATCGCATTTCTTCGGCAAAACTTACCCTTGACGTTTGCGGCGAGTATTCTATCGTTTACGAAAAAACGATAAACGGCAAACGTTATAGCGCGGCTAAGACTTTTTCCGTAAAGAAAAAGGTTTTCGAGCTGGCTTCGGGCAATGACGGTATAGAATACGGCGCGCTTAACAATCAGTTCGTTGCGGTGGGAAATCCCGAAGGTCTTAAAATCGGTCTGGCGGAAGGCGACGTTTTCGCGCTCAATAAACCGTTCAATATTTACGAGAATAATCTTAAAGATCTTATTTCGTTCAACTGTATGCAGACCGAACCCGTGCTTTGCAATTTCATAACGTTAAGACTTACCGACTGTTACGACCCGTCGGTATATCTCGACATAACCTATAAACGCGGCGAGAAATATTATTCCACGAACATCGTTGCGGGAACTTGCGGCGGCAAAACGGTAGGGCTTGTTCAGAACGAACAGGGCAACGTCAAAGTCGGGAGAGATGCTTTCGAAATAGGCAAGGAAGGTACGACCGTATACGGGAACAATCCCGACAACGGAAACTATTCCAACCTCAGTTATTATCTCGATACGACGGATAAAAATAAGATTAAAATTTACGTCCGCGTGGGAGACGGAACGTCAAACGCGCTCGTGTCGGAAATAAACAACGACAAAGCTTATCAATATACGTTCAAAGGATTTACCGACGGAAACGTATTTTTATCTCTTCGCGCTCAGTCGCTCGTAGGCGTAAGCGAAGCCCCCATACAGATTGCAAAACTCGGCGATCTTTCGGGCAGAGGCTTTTTGACGACTGATTATTATAACGACGATTTAAGCCCGATTTTCCAACCGAACGATTTCGAGAAAGAGTATAAAATAGCGGCCGGAAAGGAAGTTGTCGTTCCCGAAGTGACCGTTAAGGACGATTACGGCATAAGAGGACTTGCCGACTACGTCGTCACTTATGAAAAGAACACGTCGAACGCAAGCAACGTAAGCGTTAAAAACGGTAAATTCGTTCCCGCGAGAAAGGGCGTGTATACCATAGATTATTTTGCTTACGACGTTTACGGCAACAGAAGCGAACTTTCGATCAATCTTTACGCCGTTGATGCTGAAAACGGAATTACGGCTGTCTGTAAGCTCGGCGGGAACGTTTCGGCAGGCGAGAGATACAAACTTTCGGATATTGTGGACGTCACTTCGCTCAACGAGAATATTCTTAATGTCGCTGTGACGATCGAAACGCCGAAAGGCGAAAAAATCGAAGCGAAAAGCTTCTCGCAGATTCACGTATTTGACGAGGTGGGAACTTATTCGATTAAATATGCTTATTCGGATATATTCTACGGCGGAGAAATTACGGCTGACGTAAACGTTGTGCCGAACGCTCTTCCGAAATTCGAAAGCGACAAGTTATACACGAACAGATATTATATTAAAAACGCGGAGTATTCTCTTCTGAACGTCAAAGCGTGGAATTATACGGTAAGCGGAAGCGAGGTTGTCAATACTAAAACTTACGTTTCTTATGACGGCGGAGAATACGCCGAAATAAACCCGAAAGAATTTGTAGTCGCAGGTAATTCAACGATTAAATTCAAGACGGTTTGCGTAAACAACGAAAACGTATATATCGAAAGCGATTTAAGAAAAATCGTCGACGTCGGGTATGGTGACGACAATACGGTCGAAATCGCAAGATATTTCGATGGGAATATGTCTGCTAAGATTGAAGATAGGGTTCCGGTATTGACGGCATCCTCTTCCGATGCGTATTTTGAGTTTATAAATCCGTTGGTTTTCTCTCAGTTTGGTCTCGGTTTTGAAATTCCGTTGACTTCGGATGGAAGAAAGCAAAGCGCAACTTCCGTAACGATAACTTTAACCGACTATTTCGACGCGGATAATAAATACGAAATAGAAATTAGCGGCAGAAACGGAAGATATGCAGCGACTATAGGCGGAGAAAGTTATTCGCTTGACAGCGACTGGAACGGCGCAAAAGTGCCGATAAAGATAGGCGGCGGAATACTTCTTATCGGGACGAGGAATATCGAAGCCGTAAACAAATTCGCAGGCGATTTGTGCTTTATGTCGGTGAAATTCGACGGAGTTTCGAGCGGCTTTAAAGTTAAGGTAAACGAAATTTGCAATCAGTCGCTTACAACCGTAAGCGCGACTTCGACTAAGGTCAGCGACGTTGCCGCTCCTTACGTATATGCGAAATTACCCGACGAAGTAGGTTCGCTCGGACAAGAAATAATAATAGGCAAACCTTACGCCGCCGACGTTTTATCGCCTTCGTCTTATAAAAAACTCTCCGTAACCGTTCTGAAGAGCGGCGCTTACGGCGACGCTCCCGCAAAGGACGTAAACGGAAGAGAACTCAGCGGAATTACGGATTTTGAAAGCGAAATCAGGCTTGTTCTCGATGATTACGGCGAATACACAATAATTTATAATTACACGGACGGCAGAGGCAACGGAAGAGGTACGAGCTTGTTGTACCGCATAGTTACGGTTGTCGATATCGAATCTCCCGTACTTAATCTCGAAAACGAGGGCAAGACGGTGAACGTAAAAGTCGGGGAAACTTTCAAACCGAAGTTTACTGCTACGGATAACTTTACGGCGGACGAAGATCTTCTCGTGTATTATATTGTGAAAGATTCCAACGAGAACTTTGTTGTGGTCACCACTTCCGATATAACGATTACAAAAGCAGGTAAATACACCATCATCGTTTACGTCGTAGACGAGACGTATAACGGCGTAAGCAAGAGTTATTACGTTAACGTCGGATAAGGAGGAATTATGAAAAAAATAGTTATATTTCTATGTTTAATTATGTCTCTTCTGACGGTGTTCGCATCTTGTAAAAAGGGAGGGAATTCAACTGAACCCGAGTCGGACAATAATGACGAATTCGTTGAATATTCGGGTGAACTTGCCGTAAATACGGAGGCGTTAAAGCAATTTGAAAAAAAATATAACGAAAACCATAAATTCTCGTATAAAACGACTGAGACATATATGGTTAAAGACGGAAAGACTTCATATAAAGTCGTAGTGCCGGAGATTGAAACGCAATCTGTATCTTATGCAAAAAGCGAACTTTCGAGATTTTTCAAGGAAGCGACGGGCATTGACCTTAAATTCGTAAAGGATACCGGACTTACGCATAACGCCGAAAATCGTTATATCTCGCTCGGAGACACGTCGCTTTATAAAAGTCTGAATAGAAGCGATGATATGAGATCTCTGAAAAAAGACGGAACGAAAATTTTTACGAAAGATAATACCGTATATATCATCGGCGGCGCGGAAATCGGTGTTCTGAACGGCGTTTACGATTTTTTGAAGATTAACTTCGGGTTTGAATATTTCTTTACCGATAGTTATACGCTCAGAACAAACGTAACAAACCTTAAACTTCTCGACTACGACGTAACCGACGTTTCGGATATAGAATATCGTCAGAGGATAGGTTATATGGCAGGTTCTTCCGACACGACGGACGGAAAGATGATTTCTTATCGTTTAAGACTCCGCGACAGTTATGGCGATCTTCTTTTGCCCATTCACATAGGCGATACGAAAACGACAGAAATCAAGAATAACCACAACAGTTTATATTTCCTGCCCGATAAAAAATACGGCGAGACATATCCTGAGTTTTATTCGGGCACGGGACAGCTTTGCTATACGGCGCACGGAAAAGACACTTACGATATAATGACGACGATTTGCGCAGAAAAAATCGAGCAGTCGCTTGTGTGGTATCCCGCCGCGGAATATCCGCAGTATAAAGCAGTTCTTTTAGGACAAATGGATAACGTTCCGATGTGTAAATGTACGGAATGTATGAGAATGAAGAGCGAACACAACGACGCAAACTCCGCTGCGCTCATGAAATTTATGCATGACGTCGGTAAGAAGGTCGACGCATGGATGGAACTCGAAGAAAATGCAGCATACCGTAGAGAAGACTTTAAATATATGTTCTTTGCGTACCTTGACACATCGAGACCTCCTTTCGGAGAAGACTCGAACGGCAATATAGATATTGCGGCGGATTTAAAGTTTAACGACGGCGTAAGCGTTGCCCCGTTCTTCGCTCAAAGCCACTTGCATACGGGCGTATCGTTTGACGATGTCGCAAATATCGAACAAAAAGAATATATAAGACTTTGGGGTAAGGCGTATCCCGGAACATGGGCGTGGTCTTATGGCGGATTTTATAACGACTTCTTTACGTTTTGGGATTTGTACAGCTTCTACCCCGGTTACTATAAGTATTTAAAGGCCAACAATTACAGCCTTACCTTCCCGCAGATCAAGAGTTGTCAGACGGGCGCGGACACGGGCTTCAACGTGCTTGCGATTTATATGTATTCCAAACTTGCATGGAACAGCGAACTCAGCGTGGAAAACATTTTAGACGAATATTTCAACGCTATGTACGCCGAAGCCGCCGAGCCGATGAGAGAGATGTTCGAGTATTTAAGGTTATGGTTTGCAAGATGCCTTAAGGATAACAACTGGGGCTGGTCGGCAAACATGAACGGAAGTATTTCGGGTTCAATGGAATTTGTCAAGCAAGGCGATATCGTTACGATGTTCAGACACTTGGACGACGCGTATTCGAAAATCGAAATGTATAAGAAAGATCCCGCAAAATATGCAAGTTTAAAATCGCATATCGACATGGAATGGCTTTTCCCCGCAAAAGTTTCGGTTTCTAACGATACGGGCTTATTCACCGAAAGTCAACTTGCGGAAATAAAGACGAATTTCAAAACGTACGTCAGAACTCTCGGTATTCAATACATCAAAGAGTTCACGAGTATAGAACCTTTCATCAACAGTTTATAAAGGAAGAGCGAAAAATGAAGATTAAAAAGATTGGTATATTTATTTTGGTTATTCTGTCGATTATTTCGGTTGCTCTTTTTGCAAGCTGTAAAAAAAAGAATGAATCGCCGGACGATTCTTCCTCAGTCACACAGAGTCAGTCGGAAGAAAAAATTTCGTTATCGGTTCCTTCGGTAGATATGATATTCGGAGACGAATTAAATATCATATGTTTTTACGGTGGTCAAAACTCTGTGGAATGGAGTTCTTCCGATAAATCGGTGGCGGTTGTCGATGATGACGGCACTGTTAATACGGTAGGTGTGGGGAGTTGCAGTATTACCGCGCGCGCGGGCAGTTCGTCCGCGTCGTGTAAGATAACCGTTTCCATGGGAAATTATCTTCCGGAACTCAAGGTTCTGCATATTTCGGATAATGAGTTAAATATGAGAATCGGGGATGAATTCGAGCCGGAAATCAAGGTGCTTTTTAACAAAGTATATTATGATTGCGAGGTTAACTTTACGGTGTCGGATAATAGCATCGCAGATTATTCTAACGGAAAACTGATTGCGAAAACCGCGGGTGAAACTACTGTAACATTTACGGGCAAATGGCTTGATTTTTCGTCAGATAAACTTATCACGGATATAAAAATAAACGTAAAAAAGGACGTGGAATATAATAATTCAATCAGTATTGGCGGAGAAACTGTTTCTTCTTCTATGGTTGAAATATCCGTTGCGTCCGAGTGGCAGGGAAAAACTTATCCGAACGAAGCGGAAATTTCGTCTTTCGTGACTATTGACGGAATGACGTATGCCTGTGATTTTTCGTCTGACGACGATATGCTTTTTGATATTGAAAAGATAGCTGACGGTAAGGCTCGCGTAATAGCAACCGGAATAGGGAATGCAATTCTTACGGCAAAATATTTTCATACCGACGGTAACGTTTATGAAACGGAAATCCCGATAGAAGTTTATTGTCCGACGGAAATTTATTCCGGTCAGCTTGATTTCTGTCCTGCAAAAGCGATTGACGTTGCAACCATTTTCGGAACGCAGTATGCAAAGATACTATTCGCATCGCAAGGCGGCAGAGAACTTAAAACGGAATTCAATTATATCGAGGGCGTTTCTGTTGCAGGCGACGAAACTGAGTCTATGACTATTCTTACTTCGGTCGGCGGTTTTATTTTTGATGACGTATTTGCTTACGACGTGGAACTTAACAAGGACAATATTGCGGAAACACTTCAACTCGGCAAAGGCAATTTAAAAAAAGACGGATATTATATTCTTAATTCGGATATAACCGAAGCGATTGATTTTACTTCGCAAGGCAAAAGCGTATATAACGTTAATGCCTCGCAAAACGATACTTATTTCTGCGGAACTTTCGACGGAAGAGGTCATACTCTTAAAGCAAAAGTCGGACAACAAGGCATTTTTGGTGGCTTTTATAACGGAGCCACTGTAAAGAACACAAAGTTTGTTATCGAATTTTCGGACAAGTCGGAATCTTGCGGGTTGGCCGGCAGTGAAGGAACTTTCAATCTCTCCGGTGGGTCGGTTGTTTTAAGTAACCTTTACGTGGAGACGGTAAATTATTATAAAAATTCCTACGCTCTTTTGGGGTATTGTAATTTTAACCTGGAAATGTATGATATTTACGTTAATATCAACGGGGCGGAAAATCTTCCGGATTATGCGAGTGTAGGCGTTGAATCCGAAATGGCGGCTTTGTTCCATTACGACCTTACGTCTACTATGGCATCCAACGACAGCAAATTCAAAGGCGGTTTCAGAAACATTTTCGTTGTAACGGGTAAGTTTATGCCTATCGCATGTTCCTATTGGCGTTACGGAAGTTACAGATACGTGTCATACGCTAAGAACGATGAGAGTTATCTCGGAGATTTCAAGGCGACGGGTTACAGCCACATTTACACCTACTGCCATGTAACTGCTGCGGAGGATAACCCGAATAAAGACAAGTATTTCGGCACCATAAGTTATAGCAAAGGCGCGAATGAAGGAAAGAAGTACGCATGGATATTCAAGGCTAAAGAGGATATCAAGGACGGCGGAATCGAGAGATACGACAGCGTTTATGAACTTTCCAAAAAAACAGACAAAATCGGAAGCTGGAACGTTGGCTGATAATCGTTACAAACAATGAAAAGTCAAAAACAACAAGAGATAATAAAAATCGATTCGACGAACATTGCCGGACACGGTAAGGTGTTCGTCGAATCTCATAAAGAAATTCAGACGGTCGGGTTTGAAATTATTGACAAGTCAAACCGCTGTAACAAATTTAGTTACGAGTGGGATATAGACGATGATTTTTGTGGCGATTTTTTTATAGAAAAGCCGATTTTGTGGTCGCTGTCAAATCCTTATCTGTATGGATACAAGGTGGAGATAAAATACTTTGACGGCGAAATTTCCGTTAAAGAAGGCAAATTCGGCTTCAGAACGCTTGGGCAGAACGGTAAAAACATTACTATAAACGGCAAGCCCGTTTATATAAGAGGTTATATCCGCGGCGCAAAGGCTCACGACCACGCAAATCTTCTCGGGCTTTCGCTCAAAGATTTTTATCTGAAAAACCTTAAAGAAGCAAAAAAGTTTGGATTTAATTACGTCAGATTTCACTCGGTCGTTCCCGAAGAGGAGTTATTCGAGGCTGCGGACGAGGTGGGAATGCTTGTTCACGTCGAACTCCGCCCTCCGCACGATATTTATAACAACTTAGAGGAAATGGTTACGACGGGCAGCGCGATCGTTCCGGAAGAGTTTTTAGAAGAAACCGTCGATAAGTGCTTCAATCACCCCTCTTTTGCCGTCTATTGTATCGGAAACGAGATAAAACGCGCGAGTTCAGACGATATTCGCAAAATCAAAGAGAAAATCGAAGAACTCGACGGAACGAGGCTTTTCCTCGACACCTGCGCCTGGGGTAAAAACAACCGCCCGAACGTGGATATGGACGTTCAGCATTTAAGTTATTATTTCCCTTTCGGCAGGCACGCGGGCATGTACGACGACACCGAGAACCTTCTTGCGGCTAACGTAGACGAAAACGAGCCGATGCAGGTCGAAGCGGAAAATTGCGAAATCGTAAGAGATTTATATTTCAACGTTCCGCTTATCGCGCACGAGGTGTGCCATTACACGGCTTTAAGAGATTTTTATTCCCTTAAAGAGAAGTTTGTAAAAAGCGGCGCGGAGAAGCCGTGGTGGGTTGACGAAGAGATTAAACTCATAGAAGAAAAGGGCTATAAAGAAGTTTTCGGCGAGATGTTCAAGGCGAGCAAGCATTTTCAGTTTGTCTGCTGGAAAACGGCTTATGAAGAGATGAGAAAAAGCGCGCTTTTAAGCGGTTTTCATTTTTTGCAGTTCGCCGACACCGACGCATACGAAAACTCCAACGGCGTTGTCGATTGTTTCGACGACGAAACGTGCGTAAAGCCTGAAGATTTTCTTAAATTCAACGGCGACAGAGTTCTCGTTGCGGACTTAAAAACGAGAAATTATTTCTGCGCGGACAAAATAACCGTTCCCGTATATTTTTCAAACCTCGGCGAGGATGCGGAAAAGAGGGCGAACTTTACTTTAACCGTCGAAAAGGACGGTAAAACTTACGTCGATTGTTCTATGATGAATGTGGATATATCGAGAAAAGGTTCGTACAGATTATGCAAAGCGAGAATAACATTGCCGAAGGAATCGGGTGTTTACGCTTTGAAATTAAGGCTCGGAACAAAAAGCGGAGTTTATTCCGAAAACGAATGGACTTTGTGGATATACGACAGACCGGCGAAAAAGGAAACTTACAAAGAATTTGTTTCTTACTATAACGGACACGAGGCAATAACCGACGATATCGAAAAGGCGTTCGATTTGCTTGAACAAGGCAAAAAAGTCTGCCTTGTTTATCGCTCGGAATGGACAAGACATCGCAGTAATGTCGATATGAAAAACCCGAAATACGCGTTTAAGGCGAGTTGGAATCGCTTCAAACCCGTTATATGGGACAGAGGGACGAATTTCGGCGGCATAAACGATAAAAACTTGCTCGGTAAATACGGGTTTCCGTGCGAAGAATATTACGATTTCAATTTCGGCGAGATAAGCGAAGATTGCGACAAAATCAATCTCGACGATTTCCCCGTCAAGGCGAAAAAGCTTATTTCGGGGATCGATAAAAGTTCGAGAGACCGTTTCGACGCGTATAAAGATGCTTACAATCTCCCCGAACTCATGCCAGACAGAACGCTCAGAGACTATGCTTATCTTTTCGAAATAAAAGTCGGCAGGGGCAGTCTGCTTGTGTGCGGGCTAAACCTTACGGGGCTTGACGAAAACGAGCCGTCGGCTGTCGCGATGTCGGAATTTATCAAAAAGTATATAAATAGCGAGGATTTTAACCCCGAAAACGAAATATCGCCCGAAGAGTTGAAGTCTTATATGGCAAACTGCGCGAAAGAACCCGTAAGGGAACGCACTATGACGCAGTTCTGGGAACTCGACGACGCGCCTGTGGAAAGCCCGGAATTCTGGCGTATGGCGAAAGAATACCTGAAATAAGAGAAAAATTTAGCAATATGAGTAAAAACCGCAAAGAACTGAAAAAAATAATATCGGAAATGAGTTTGGAAGAAAAAGCGTTGCAATTAACGCAGTTCCCCTCATATGAGCTGGACGACAATCAGGAAAAGATCGTGACGGGCTTCAGCCATTTAGGCAGTGTAGAACGCGAGTCGTTGTGGCGTATCGGTACGATTTTAAATGCCCCGAACGCCGAAGCGGTTCAATCTATCCGTAAAAAGCGCAAGGAAAAGGGGATAGACGATCCTCTTCCGATCATGTTGGACGTAATCCATGGTTACAGAACGGTTTATCCCGTGCCTGTCGCTCTGTCTTGCAGTTTCGACACCTCGCTTATCGCGGATTGTGCGGAGCTTGCCGCAACCGAAGCGAAATACGACGGTATAGACGTTACCTTTTCGCCTATGGTAGATTTAGTCCGCGACGCGCGTTGGGGCAGAGTTATGGAAAGCGGCGGCGAAGATCCGTATTGGGGCGGAGAAGTCGGCAAAGCGACGATCCGTGGTTATCACAAGGGCGGAATTGCCTGTTGCGTGAAGCACTTTGCAGGTTACGGAGCCGCCGAGGCGGGGAAAGAATATAATACGACCGATATTTCCGACCGGAATCTGCGCGAATACTATTTGCGCCCGTATAGGGAGTGCCTTAAAGAGAACCCCGAAATGTTTATGAGTTCGTTTAACCTCTTAAACGGCAAGCCGATTTTGGGGCATAAGGACATTATGGTCGATATGCTTCGTAAAGAATGGGGCTTCGACGGCGTTGTTATTTCCGATTATAGCTCGGTTGAGGAGCTTTATGAACACGGTTATTGCGCTACCGGCGAGGACTGCGCGCGCGTTTCGATAGAAAGCGGACTCGATATCGAAATGGGTTCGTCGGTTTATGCAAGCTATCTTCCCGAACTTGTCCGCACGGGCGTTGTATCGGAAGAACGGCTCGACGAAGCGGTATTGCGGGTATTGGAACTCAAAAACAAGCTGGGTATGTACGAAAATCCCGACAGATACACCGACACTAAGAAAAGAGACGAAATTACGCTTTCGCAAAGTACGAGAGATTTGGCGAGAAAAGCAGCGGAAGAGAGTTGCGTTTTGTTGAAAAACAACGGAATACTTCCCTTAAGGGAAAACGCGAAAGTTGCGTTTGTAGGTCCTTTTGTCGAGGAGCGCGAAATTATAGGCAACTGGTCGAAAAAAGCACGTATGGAAGATACCGTAAGCGTTAAAGAAGGCGTTGAAAAACTTTTAAAACACGCTGTACCGTGCGCGCGCGGTTGCTCATGGAAGTTGTTCGATATTGACGAAAGCGGGTTTGAAGAGGCGGAAAAGGTGTGCAAAGACGCAGATTTTATAGTGGCGTGCGTCGGCGAGCATATGCTGAATTCGGGCGAAGCTCATTCGCGCACGGATATCCGTATCCCCGGAATTCAGCGTAAGTTCATCGCCCGCCTTCATAAATTGAACAAGCCGCTTGCGCTCGTCGTGTTCGGCGGCAGACCGCTTGCGCTCAGCGACGTCGAGAAGCTTGCCGACGCGATTTTGTACGTCTGGCAACCGGGCACCGAAGGCGGAAACGCTATTGCAAATCTCATATACGGTAAAGCCAACCCTTGCGGAAAAACGGTTATGAGTTTTCCGCGCTCTGTGGGGCAGTGTCCGATTTATTACAATCATTTTTCGACGGCAAGACCGAAACGGAAAGACATTCCGTCTTTTTATAGTGACGAAAGATTCCGCTCAGGTTATGATGACGAATATAATTCTCCGCTTTATCCTTTCGGTTACGGACTTTCGTACACGAAATTCGAGTATTCGGACTTAAAGTTGTCGGCAAAAAAACTTAATCGCGGCGGAAAAATCACGGCGAGCGTGAAGTTGAAAAACGTTGGAAAATTCGGCGGATACGAAACCGTTCAATGGTATCTGCGCGATTTGTTCGCTTCCGTCGTTCGCCCCGTTAAGGAACTGAAAGGCTACGAAAGAGTTTTCTTAAAAGCGGGCGAGAAAAAGCTTATAACTTTTGAAATTACGGAAGAAACGTTGAAATTTTACACCGACGGCGGAGAGTTTGCGGCAGAAACGGGCAAATTCGAATTATTTGTCGGCGGAAATTCCCGCGATTGTTTGAAAGCCGATTTCGAACTTATCGATTAAAACGAGAAATTCGGATAAGCCCGAAATTTCGGCGTGGCAAAATAATATCCGAAATAAGAGAAGAATTTGAAAGAACTAAAACTAATGTATAAAACTCCCGCCGAAAGAAACAACGAGGGTTGGGAAAAATATTCTTTGCCGATAGGTAACGGCTATAGCGGCGCGAGCGTTTTCGGAGGATACGACGAAGAGCGCGTTCAGTTTACTACGAACGCTTTCGCAAACACTTTTCGTTTGGGCGGCGTGTCGAATTTTCTCGAACTTCACGTCGATTTTAACGACAAGGCGAGAGATTACGAACGCGGTCTCGATTTAAGGACGGGCATCGCTTATTCCGAATATCTTTCCGATTTCGGCTCGGTAAAAAGAAAAGCGTTTTTCAGTTATCCCGACAACGTTTTCGTTTACCGGGCGGAATTTGCAAAACCGAAAGATTTGCTGCGGGTAAGAGCCGAGATACCCTATCTCGGCGACAGACCGCTTAACGAGGGCGGAAGAACGGGCGAGGTGAAAACGCGCGGCGACGAGATCGAAATTTTAGGAACGCTTCCTTCGAGAGATCTTAAATATATTGCAAAAGTCGCGGTCGTAACCGACGGCAAAAAGAGATGCGAAAACGGGCAAATCACCGTAATAAACGCCTTATACGCGGATATTTACGTTGTGTTCGACACTTCTTACAGGCTTTGCTCCGAAGCGTTTTCAATGCATAAGGCGGTTGGGGACGATCCAACGGAAAAGGTTTCGGCTCGGCTTGAAAATGCCTTAAAACTCGGCTATGAAACGCTTTTAAAACGGCACACAGACGACTTTTCGTCTCTTATGAACAGGGTTGAATTAGACCTTGGCGGAACGGACGACGGGCGGGCGACCGACGAACTTTTACAGTCTTACCGAGAGGGGAACGCCGAGCCTTATTTAGAAGAAATATACTATCAGTACGGCAGATATCTGCTTATATCCTCGTCGAGAAAAGGAACGCCGCCCGCTTCGCTTCAGGGAGTGTGGACGGTTCATGATAAATCGCCGTGGGGAAGCGGATTCTGGCATAATATCAACATTCAGATGAACTACTGGCACGCTTTTTCGGCAAACATTGCCGAAGCGTTCGACGCTTACGCGGACTTTTTTAAGTCATATCTTTCCGAAGCGGAAAAAAACGCAAAGGCGTGGATTGCGGAAACCAACCCCGAAAACGCGGACGGCGACTGCGGCTGGATAATCGGCACGGGCGCGTTTTGCTATGAAATTGAGGGCAAAAACCCGAACAGTCATTCGGGGCCGGGAACGGGCGGACTTACCGCAAAAATGTTTTACGACGCTTACGATTTTACCCGCGACGAGGAATTTTTGAAGAATTACGCCTATCCGGCGGTACACGGCATGGCGAAGTTTCTGAAAAGGACTTTAAAAGATTACGACGGCAGAAAACTGTGTTCTTTTTCGGCTTCTCCCGAGCAGATTTTGTCGGGCGAATGGGTGAACGAACATAAATATCAGCAATATTATCACACGGTCGGCTGTTCTTTCGATCAGCAAATGGTTAAAGAAGTATTCGAGGACGACCTCAGAATGTCAAAAATTCTCGGGGTTTCGGACGAAATCACCCGCTACGAAGAGGAGAATATAAATTCGCTCGACGCAATACGGGTGGGCTACAGCGGGCAAATCAAGGAATACGACGAGGAGCATTTTTACGGCGAGATAGGCGAGGCGAAGCACAGGCATTTGTCGCAATTAGTCGCGCTTATGCCGGGCGAACAGATAACGAGCGACACCCCCGCAACGTTAGACGCGGCGAAAATAACGCTCGATTATCGCGGCGACGAATCGACGGGCTGGGCGCTCGCGCACAGGCTTTGTTCGAGGGCGAGAACGGGCGAGGGCGATCACGCATATATTTTATTGCAAAACCTTCTGAAAACGAGAACGCACCCTAATTTATGGGACGTTCACCCGCCTTTTCAGATAGACGGTAATTTCGGCGCGACGGCGGGGATTACCGAAATGCTTTTGCAAAGCCACGGCGGATATATTTCGCTTCTTCCGTCGATTCCCGAAAAATGGCAAAACATAAGTTTCAAAGGCTTGAAAGCGAGAGGAAATTTCGAGGTTTCGCTCGATTATAAAAACGGAATTATAGAAAACTGCGAGATTATCTCGTTTAAAGGCGAACCGATAACTCTTTATTACGGCGGCGAAACGGACGGAATATCCGTCTGTAATAACGGTTGTGAGATACCCGTAAAACACGCCGACGGCAAGGTGATATTCAATACGACGGCGGGCGAAAAATATTGTCTATCAGGTTTTAAAAAGCGTGATAATCGACCTATAGCGCGAGATTTTGTTGCAAAATGGCAAAAAAACGGCGTTAAACTCGAGTGGAAAAACGACGGAAACGAATACGATATTTTCCGCGCGGAAAACAGCGAGACGAAATATACGTTTATAGGAAAATCGAAAAGCGGCGAGTTTACCGACGGCGATCTTTCCGAAAGCAACAAGGCAAGGCTTACATATAAACTTGTTTTATCGGGCAGCGATAAACGCGGCAGAGGAAACGGCGCGTTGGCGTTTTTGAATCCCGCAAGCGAACTCGAAAAAGAGAGATATGCTTATAGACTTAAAGTAAATAACCTTAATATAGAGAAGTAACGAATATGGAAAAAATTATGAAATTCCCCGCGGCGGGGCAAACGTTAACCAAGGGATATCCCGGCGAAATGATTAAATACACCATAGACAAGCAGTTTTCGGATAACGACTTGTGGAAACTCACCGTCAATCAGTTCCGGACAAAGCCCGACGGCGAGGACGGCGGTTGGCGGGGCGAATTCTGGGGTAAACTTATGCGCGCGGCTTGTCTTACATATAAGGCTACGGGAAACGCAAAACTTTACGCCGAAATAACCGAAAGCATAAAAGATATGCTTACCACCGAGGAGAAAAACGGCAGATTTTCCACCTATGATTTGCAATACGAGTTCAAGGCGTGGGATATGTGGTCGCGTAAATACGCCATGCTCGGCTTTCTTTACTATATCGATATATGCAAAAATAAAGGGCTTGTTAAAAAAATAACGAAAGCGCTTAAAAAGCATGCCGATTATATTATAAAAAAGGTCGGCAGAGGAAGAGGCAAAGTCGAAATTTACGACACGACCAACATTTACGGCGGTATGAATTCCTGTTCGATTTTAGAACCGTTCGTGAAACTCTACGAACTTACAGGCGAAAAGAGATATCTTGATTTTTCCGAATATATCATCGGCACGGGCTTTTCTAAGGATCAGGACATAATAAGCCTTTGCAAAACCAAAGAAAAACGCCCGTTCGAATTCAATCACACCAAAGCCTACGAAATGATGAGTTGTTTCGAAGGTCTTTTGGAATATTACAAAGTGAAAGGCGACGAAGAGGATTTAAAAGCGGTAGTCAATTTTGTCGATATGGTTTTGGAGAGCGATTACACGATAATAGGTTGCTCGGGCTGCACTCACGAACTTTTCGATAATTCCTCGGTTAAGCAGACGAATTATTCCGAGGGCGTTATGCAGGAGACGTGCGTTACCGTAACGCTTATGAAACTCTGCGCGAGGCTTCTTATGATAACGGGCGATTCGAAATACGCCGACGTAATCGAAAGGTCGGGCTATAACGCGCTTTTCGGGGCGGTTAACAGTGAAAATCAGACAATGAAACGCGCTTTGGGAATAGTGTGGAAAGGCAAAGAGGCGGTACCCGTTCCGCATGAAGCGTTTCCGTTTGACAGTTACAGTCCGCTTTGTTTAGGTCAACGGGCAAGAAAGATTGGCGGCTTCAGGGTAATGGAAAACGGCAGATCGTACGGCTGCTGCGCGGCTATCGGCGGCGCGGGAACGGCTCTTTTCGGGCTTGTCGCCGTAACGAAAGGCGAAAACGGCTATTTTATCAATCTTTATAACGACGGAGTTTACTCGGATAAATCGTCGGGAGTTAAGATTTCGGTCAAAGCGAACCTTTATAAAAAAGGCGAAGCGAAAATCACGGTGAAAACCGCGGGCGAAACAACGCTTTTCCTGCGTATACCGAAATGGACGAAAAAATTCTCGGTGTCGGTAGGCGGTAAAGAAACAGAATTTGCGGAAGAAAAAGGCTACGCCGTCGTTAAGGTTAAAAACGGCAATAAGGTTACCGTTTCTATGCCGATGAAGGTTGAAAGAAAGATTCTGAACGGCAAGGCGGAATACGAAAGAGGTCCGATAGTCCTTGCAAGAGACGAAAGATTCGGCGAAGATCTCGGGCTGCCTGTCGCTGTGCCGAAAAAAGCGGGCGGAGCGGTTGCGAAACTTGTCAAAAATACCGATTTCTACACAAACGAAACTATAAAAATAAAAACACGAAACGGCGAAATTACGCTTTGCGATTACTCGTCGGCTGGTAAAAACTACGATAGCGAAAATTGCAATATGTCGGTTTGGCAGAATATCGATTAAGGAAAAACATAATGGAAATCATCGCCGTACAATTAGATCTCGGAAGACAAAAAGAAAGATTTGACTTTATAAAAAGTTTCGTGGATAACGCCAAAAAGTGGGGCTATAACACGATTATCTTATATATCGAGTGTTCGATAAGAACAAAAGCAACCCCGTTTTTAGATGAGAACGACACCTATTCGCTTGAAGAACTTAAAGCGATAGCGGACTATATCGAAAACAAGGGACTTAACGCGATTCCCGCGTTCGAAAATTTTTACCATATCGAAAAACTATTGCAATACAAAGAAGCCGCAAGCCTTTCCGAATTTAAAGACGAAAGAATTGAAGGCAGAGGCTGGTCTTCCGAACGGTTTAAACGCGGTTCGGTCGGCTGTACGTCTAACCCCGATTTCAACAAGTTTTTTGACGCATACATTACGGAAATTTGTTCCGTTTTCCATGGAAAATACGTTCACATGGGGTTGGACGAGGTGTTCGAGTTTGCCGAGTGTCCGAGATGTAAGGCTCGCCTTAAAGCGGGCGAAACCAAGAAAGGTATTTTCTTCTCGCAAGTTATGCACGATTACGAACTTGCGAAAAGCATGGGCAAAACCATGCTTATGTGGGACGACTTTTTCGAGTATTACGACATAGTTGACGCTTTGCCGCGAGATATAATTTTATGCCATTGGAATTACGTATTTATCGGATCGGAGACCAAAGGTCATTGGACGAACAGAGTGAGAAAAGATTGGCTTTCCGTTTACGACCGCTTAGGATTCGAGTATATTTTCTGCGCGTACGGAAGCAACGCTTCTTCGACGTATAATGTGGATACTTTAACCGATTATGCATTGAAGCATAAGCCGATGGGCGCAATCCTTACGATCTGGGAACGCGCGGCGAGTTTCTATAACGGAATTTATCCCCTTATAGCCCTTTGCGGGAAACTTTGGAACGGACAAATTAAAAATTCCGATGATAAAGTTAAGGTGTATGAAGAGGTAATCGGAGACAGAGAAATTGCAAAACTATTGCTTGAAAATCAGGTATTAACGTCCTGCCTTATCGGAACGAATATAGGCGTTAAAGCCGAGGACGACAATTTCATAAAACAACTTTACAGAAACGCTTTGAAAGATTTTACGGATAAATTGCGGGGCGTTCTCGCGGACGAAAATCGCGTAGGCGAGGAAAAACGCGATATTTTACTCGATATTTATGATTTTTCGCTTGAAAAATACCTTACATATATGATAAACTCTATGGGGTATAAGGTTTTCGACGAATACGAAAAGGAAAATTTCGGAAACGGCGTTGCCGATTTTTCGGGAATTTTCGCTACGCTTGACGAAGCGGAAAAGGGCTTTGAAGAAATCAACGAAAACGCCGATTATCTGTGGAAAAAGTACCGCGACGGAATTGTGAGTTCGGGCGGACTTATGGAAGCGGAAAGGACACGCCGAAAAACGCTTGTTTTGAAAATAAAACAGTCGATAGAGGCAAACAGAGGTTGCGGAATTTTATATCTCGATACGGTAACGCCAGACGGATTCGGTTCGCCGAAAATGAAGATTATCGTTAAATATGCGGGTGAAAAAGCCGAAAGCGAACTGTATTTCGGAAGCGTTAAACCCGAAGCTGTTACGTTTGACCTCGGCGGAACGGCAACCGTTCGTTTCGCGATGAAAAATAAACCCGTCGAATACGTTGTATTAGAGAGTTTCGGCGAAGATTCGATTTTCGTTTCCAACGTAAGGCTGCTTTTCGGCGGCGTGAAATATTCCGTTTGCGGCGTTCAGAAGACGGGCGGAAAAGTTATAAACGAACAAAACCTTACAAAATGCGATACTACTTTTGCAGAACTCGGCGAAAGCAGCGGGATTGCTCATTTAAATGACGTTTCGCTTGCGAAAATACCGAACGGAGTAAAGTTGTATTTCGGTAAAATAGTTTAATATGAAAAATTTAGAATTTAATTCCGTTTTAATCGGAAACAGGTACCCGAAAGGGTTTAGTCTGCCCGATTATTTAAGGAAAAACGGGAAGTTTTCCCGTGAAAAAACTTTAAGCAAAATCGTGCGGGAAGAATACGGCGAAATCGACGAAAGCGGATTAAAAATAAGCGTAAATAACGTCACGGACGAGAAATTCGACGGCGATTACGGGTATTTTTTCTGCAACAAAGCGAAACATACCGCTTTGGAGTTTTTGCTTGAAAAAAACGGTAAATCGGCAACTTTTGTTGCGGACGTGTTTATCCCGACTAAAATAAAATCGTATAATTTCGTCGTGCATCTCGATTTTATGAAATATCTTCCGACAAAGTATTGCCCGGTGGAAGAACTTATGGACGGAGGAATTGCCGTCGCACACCTTTATTATAAGGAAATTTCCACAGACGACGGCGATTTTTCGAGCGGAATAGCGCCGCTTTTTTGCGATCGCTCGGATAACTACGCTCCCGGAAAACTGTCGCTTTGGGCGTACGCCGCAAAAATCGTCGGCGAATACCTTATAAACGAGGGGCTGACGGTTAAAGAGAAATTGTACGTCGCGGGACATTCGAGGCTCGGGAAAACCGCTTTGCTTACCGCGGCGAAATACGATATTTTTGCAGGCTGTATGGTAAACTGCTCGGGGTGCTGCGGCGCGGCGATTTCCCGTGATAAGCACGGCGAAACAATCAAGGTAATCACGGACGTTTTTCCGTTCTGGTTTACTCCGAACTTCAAAAAATACGCTGAAAAAGAGTACGAAATGCCGTTTGATCAACATTATTTAATGGCGTCCGTCGCTCCGAGAAAAGTTTTTATCGTGGCGGCAAGCGAGGACGACTGGGCTGATACCGACGCGCAATATTTATGCGCCGAAGCGGCGAGCGAGGCATATAAAGAACTCGGCTTAATCGGGCTGAACCCCGCAAAAAAGCCGCTTAAAGTCGGCGAAAAGAACGTCGGAGGAGAGATAGCGTTTTTCGTCCGCGACGGCGTACATTTTTTCAGCCGCGAGGATTGGGCGTTTTATATTGAATGTTTATCAAACCACTAAAACCGTATTAAGGCAGAATGATTGGGGAAGTTGAATCGGTCGACGAAGTTGAAATTATCCGCAGAATGACCGAAGGCATTTACGACAAAGCGGAATATAAAAAGGCACTCGCATGGGTAAAAGAAAAATGCCGCTCCGACTTCGACAACACGGAAAACGACACACTCAACGCAACGAGCATGTTGTTTATGAAGTTGCTCACCGGCAGGGCGCAGATGTTTGCGGACGTTCGTACCTACTGGTCGGGCGAATCGGTTAAACGCGTTACAGGTTACGAACTTGAAGGTCATGCAAAAGAAGCGGACGGCTTTATTCACCTTATCAACTCGGGTGCGTGATGGAATGCGTTCGGAATGGATAAAGAAGGTCGGGACTACCGCGCTTGCGAGGCTTACGGCCCCATGTATAAAAACATAAGGAAATAATATGAAACTTACATTCCGCTGGTATGGCGAAAAAGATTGCATACCTCTTAATTACATAAAACAAATACAGGGAATGACGGGCGTTGTTACCGCCGTTTACGACGTTCCCGTGGGTGACGTATGGGAACTTTCAAAACTTGAACGGCTGAAAAGTCTTTGCGATAACGCCGGGCTTGAAATGGAAGTTATCGAATCCATTCCCGTTCACGAAGATATAAAACTCGGCAAGCCCACGCGGGATAAACTCATCGCAAACTATGCGCAGAACATAATCAACTGCGGCAAGGTTGGCGTAAAGTGCGTTTGCTACAACTTTATGCCTGTGTTCGATTGGTTCAGGACGAATTTATACTATAAACACGCCGACGGTTCAACTTCGCTTTCTTATAGCGAAGCCGATTTCAACAAGTTGGACAAGCATAACTTGCGCTTGCCCGGCTGGGACGAAAGTTATTCGCCCGAACAACTCAACGGGCTGCTTAAAGAATACGAGGGAATGACGCACGAGAAATTGTTTGAAAACCTCGTGTATTTCCTTAACGGAATTATGCCCGCGTGTAACGAGGCCGGAGTGAATATGGCGATTCACCCCGACGATCCGCCGTGGGATATTTTCGGACTGCCGAGAATCGTGGGCAGGGAAGAAGATTACGACAGATTGTTCGCCGCCGTGCCCGATCCGCATAACGGAATCACGTTCTGCACGGGTTCGCTTGGCGCGGGCAGATTCAACGATTTGCCTAAAATGGCGGCGAAGTATGCAAAGCGAATATATTTCGCACATCTTCGTCAGTTGAAGTTCACAAGCGACACTGATTTTTACGAAAACGGACATCGGACGGCGGACGGCAACGTGGATATCTATTCGATAGTCCGCGCTCTCGTCGAAAACGGATTTGACGGATATTTGCGCCCCGATCACGGAAGAAATATCTGGGGTGAAAACGCAAAACCCGGTTACGGGCTTTACGACCGTGCGCTCGGCGCGGCGTACTTAAACGGCGTTTTCGAGGCAGTGCAAAAAGATTTGAAAAAATAAGGAGAAAGAAAAATGTACGATTTACCTTTTGAAATAGACTTAAACGGAAAGAGCGTGGCGATAACGGGCGCGGGCGGAATCATCTGCGGCGAGTTCGCAAAGGCTCTTGCCGCTTGCGGCGCGCAGGTTGCACTGCTTGATATTAACTATGACGCAGCCGAAAAAGTCGCTACCGAAATAGGCGAAAACGCGATTGCGATTCGTTGTAACTGTTTGGACAAAGAAAGCATAAAGTCCGCCTATAGCACGATTATCGGCGCATTCGGCAAGGTGGATATCCTGATTAACGGCGCGGGCGGAAACAACCCGAAAGCCACTTGCGACAACGAAACCATGTCGCCCGAAATGCTCGGAACGGAGGGGTTAAAAGACTTTTTCGCGCTTGACGAAAGCGGGCTTAAATTTGTTTTCGACCTTAATATTACGTCGGCGTTTCTGGTAACGCAGGTATTTGCCGAAGGGATGGTGAAAACCGGCGGAAATATCATAAACATTTCGTCTATGAATGCGTTCAGACCGCTCACCAAAATTCCCGCATACTCTGCGGCAAAAGCGGGCGTGTCAAACTTTACCGAATGGCTTGCCGTTCACTTCGCGCCGTGCAATATCCGCTGCAATGCGATCGCGCCGGGGTTTTTCGTAACCAACCAGAATCGCGCGCTTTTGTATAATGAGGACGGCACGCCGACGGCAAGAACGGGTAAGATTTTGGCGGCGACTCCGATGAAGAAGTTCGGCGAGATAAGCGACCTTATAGGTTGTTTATTGTGGCTTTGCGATGATAAAGCAAGCGGTTTCGTGACGGGAACGGTTATCCCCGTGGACGGCGGTTTCTCGGCATACAGCGGAGTGTAAAAGTTTATTAAAACGATGAAAAAACACGAATTTACGTTCAACGGGTACAACGCGACAGTTCTTATACCTGATAATTTTAACGGTAAATGGCTTTGGAAAACCGAGTTTTTCTACGCGTTCGATAAAGCGGAGCAAACTCTTTTAAATATGGGCTATGCCCGCGTGTATTATCAGATAAACGATATGTACGGCAGCGATCGTGCGGTGCGGCTTATGCATAAATTCCATTTGCATTTAACCGAAAAATTCGGCTTTACCGCAAGACCTTGTCTTTTCGGTTTTTCAAGAGGCGGACTTTATGTCTTTAACTACGCGCTTTATTACCCGGAATATGTGGATAAAATCTATCTCGACGCGCCCGTTCTCAACCTTAGATCGTGGCCGCCGAAGGGTAGTGCGGAGCATATTCAGTTATTAAACGAGTATCTTTTGGACGAAAACACGTTCCAAATGTACAATTTCAGTCCGATTGACAGATTGCCTGAATTTTCCCGAAGCGGGCACAAAATTCTTTTGGTCGCAGGACTTAAAGATTCAACCGTGCCGTATAACGAAAACGGCAAAATCCTGGCTGACTATTACGCGGCGAACGGCTTATCGATAACGGTCATTACAAAACCCGATTGCGATCATCATCCTCATTCGCTTGAGAATGTCGAACCTATTATAAAATTCATAGAAGAGTGAAATAAAGATTTGAATGAATGCAAAGTTGGAGCGACGAAACCCCGAGCGATGATTTGTCTATAATCGACTATCTTTGTCATCTTGGCGACAAGGCGATTAAGGAAGATAAAACCTTTTCGGATATAGGCGAACTGTGGCTTTCGGGCGACCCCATTACAAGTGGCGCGCGGTGCGGCTTTGCTGCGTTTCTGAGGACTATATAACGGGCTATAAGTCGATTAACGGCAAGTTTTGCAAGTTAACGGAAATCACCAACCTTTGCAGCAACCCCGTTTACGCATGGGCTCATATGGAATTAAAGCGGATTTTCGGTATAACTAAGCCGATTAATTCCGAAAGACGATCTTGAAAAGCGGCTTGATTATTTTGTGGGCAAGGATTGCAAAATCGCCGATTACGATTTTGATTTTATAAGCGAAAACGACGAAAATCTCTTGTGGCTTACCGAAAACGGATACATCAAATGATTTTGCAACTGCATTTCGGCACGTTCAGAAACGTAAATTCGGCAATGCTTACAGTCGTTGAAGCGTAAAGGTTTCGGCGGCTTTTTTATACTCAAAACCAAAGAAGAGGAGGAGCAATAACGGCATATTACAAATTTTATCGCTCGCCGTAAAAAGTAACAACAAATCAAAACAACAAAACGGGAGGTAACGTTAGTCGCGTGGTTCAAAAAAGGTTAACATAGATATAGTAAATATCCACCCGCTATGCGGACGGGGTATTTGCTTAAGTTTATCAACAAAGAAATGAGCCGATAATCGACTTATAGGGTGTGATTTGAGTGGTGATTTATGAAATAAGCGGAGTTGTTGCAGGGTATGCCAGATTAAACAGAAAGTTATCGGTCCAAAATCAGGACGCCTGCGCAATCGGACATTTGCATAAATGAAATACCCGGAAAATCTTTTCTCAATTCTTCAACGACAAAGTAAATTTCATCATTATCCCATGCGTTTCCAGCCTTCAATTTACACCGTTCTAAATCCTTTCGTGTTTCAAAGACAACATCACCGATTATAATTTTACCGTTTTCCTTTAAGTAGTTACGCAAGTCTAAAAGGAAGTCGACCTTTTGAGTATCCGTCAAATGATGCAGAGAGTATGTCGCAACAATATAATCATAACGACAGTTTCGCAATGGTTTGACAAGCCCTTTTGAAAAGTCCCCCTGATATAAATGCGCATCCGGCATTTTCTCAGATGCCAACGCAATCATTCTTGATGAAAAATCCTGCCCGTAAATTGAGCAGCCCTGCTCGTATAGTTTTGTCGTTAATGCGCCTGTTCCGAATCCGATATCCAGCACAACGGCATTTTTGGTTTCCATTATGGTCTGAAAAATAAACCCGAGAACTTTTTTATAACCGGCAAAAGGGTATGTGTTTTCCTCATCGGAAATGCCGACGGTTTTGTCATAACCATCAGCCCAAAGGTCGAACTCTTTGTTGTTCAGCATGCTTGCTTCCTCCATAAATTCCGAATTATCATCACCTTTATTTTAGCATATTATACGGCGTTTTTCAATCGTTTCATCGATGTAAAAATAACGGTCTGCAAGAAAAAACTTACAGACCGTCACACTTGTGAGCATACGAAAAAATCTCGTTTGTCGGGCGATTTTTGGGAGTGTGTCGGACGATAAGTATCTCGACAAACAGGAATTTATAAAGTCAATTTCATTTCGATTTCTGCTGCATTGATTTTTGCATTTATCATACTTTTCCCAGTAAGGACAAATCCACATTTTTCATAAAACCGTATAGCACGTTTGTTGTCTTTCAAAACCCATAGATATACTTCCGGATAAGTTGACAACTCCTTCAAGCCCGCTTGCATCAGTCTCAGTCCCACGCCCGTCCCATAGTATTCTGACAGAACGTATAATGCAAATATTTCTCCGGCATTTGTAGATTCCTCCCCATGATTTCCATAACAAACAAACCCAATTACAGTATTTCCGTCCATCGCGACAATCAAATTATCTCGCCAACTGAACGCCATACTTTCGCATTTCTTATAAGTTAATTTGTCAAGGTATTCCTGACTAACGACCCCGGAATAAGTCTCATGCCAGGATTTCCAGTGAACATATGCTTTTCCTCTGATTTCTTCGTCCGTTTCCATTCTTTTTATGATGATACACATATGGTTTATCCTCAAATTTCGATTTGCCTTTGCCTTATTATAACATATTACATGGTGCTTTTCAACCAAATAACGGTCTGCAGGAAAAAACTTACAGACCGATAGGTTTGGTGTGCCTGACAGGATTCGTCCGCCCGCAAAGCGCGGGCGGTAAGCGAAGGCGAGGAAGCCCGACGGAGCGCTACGTTATTTCGTCAGCCGGTCAGGCGCAAAAAAAAGGGGCGGTTGCGAATAGCGAACGCCCTAAAATGGTGTGCCTGACAGGATTCGAACCTGCAACCGTCAGAATCGGAATCTGAAACTCTATCCAATTGCGCTACAGGCACACGTAAGTTGCCGAAAATTATCTTCGGCAACTGTTAACTATTTAAAATTATACAATGTTTTTTTATTTTTTTCAAGCAAATAGCGCTATTTGTCAGCTTTTAA
>OLGE01000698.1_pt1 | contig 37857 bp, 24 predicted proteins | sample 1605151 | NCBI WGS metagenome assembly OLGE01 (sample SAMEA3888912, study PRJEB22519) | human gut metagenome | biome: human gut; feature: human-associated habitat; material: faeces | place: Denmark | collected 2010
GAATGGGTGGCAGGCGACAGCCTGACGGGATGAGCAAAGCGAACCTCCAGAGGCTCCACCTCCGCCGGGGCGTGTGAAAGAGCACAACCGGCATTGGCTCTCGAAAAGTACTCGCGCAGCATTTTTCCCTGGGCGCGCCGCATCGCCCGATAACATTTAGCTTCCATAAAAGTTTACTTTTTTTGGTAAACTTTTTTCAGGACGATACAATGGTCGTGGAGCATAAGTCTTTGTTTTATAACGAATTAGCTGTTTTCAGAGTTAGCAAAACATCAACTCTGAAAACAGCGTACTATCTAATAGCCAACGATTTACGCACCACACCGAATGTATCGAACGCGCGGCTCCATGTCGGGGCCAATCAACACCAGAACTCGCCGGAACGCGTAAAAAATTCACCGCCCCACCACCGGGAAGGGTGACGGGGCGTGACAAAAGGTGACTTGAAAACCTCAACTACTTCAGCCACGTGGCGAGCTTATCCTTCGCTACCAGGTAGTAGACGGCGATACCGATCCAGCTGGTGAGGACGAGCAATACGATTACGACGATCTTCTTGACCGGGTCAACATTGAGATTCCAGATTTCTACGGCGGCCTTGATGGTAAGGACCACGCCTATAATCCAAATAATAAATCCTATCATAGCAATAAAAATTAATTCTTGCCTGCCAGAATGTCTTCAGGAATGGAATCACAGCGGCGATAAACGCAGATGTCGCGATTCGGCACCTGGGTTGTCTTGGTGGAAACCGTCTGCGGACCGGAAGTAGTGCCGGTGGAAATCCATGTCATGGAATCAGCCGTCACTGTCGTCACGATATAGTCGGATGCCCAGAAACCTGAATCATGATCATACCATCCGCTGATGATGTTCTGACCCTTGTCCTCCTTGTAAACAAGAGAAAAATTGCCGGTCAGATGACGGGAATACGGGGAATCGACATTCTGATAGATTTCGAACGTATTCTCCTTGCTGTCAAGCACAATGTAGCTGTACACGCCCTCCGGAATCTGACCATAACTCCAGCTCTCCAGCTTCCATGTGCCTGTAATCTGGTACAGCGCGATCTCCGGATCAGTGTTATCCTCATAGGTGTGATCCTTTTCACATGAGCACATCACCGCAGACGCAGCAAGCACAGCAAATATTGCATTAAAAAATTTCATATCCTTAAAAATAATCAATCAACTTTATATTTCAAAACCAATGTTCTCTGCGAAGGCTTCGCATCGATACCGTCCAGAACAACCGACGCGCTCCCCTCCGTATCAGGCAACGCGCTCCGGTCCAATGTCAGGACAATGTCCCCCTCTCCGGAAGGCGCGATCACCGCAGGATCCGTCCTGAACTTCAGCCAGGCCGGGCAAAATCCCGGCAAGACGCTCAATGTCAATGCTTTCGTTCCAGTGTTCACGCAGGCTATCCTCTCCACGACACGCTCATCAGATGAGGAAACATTGAAAACAACCTCATTGCGCTTGCACGCAAGCGGGCCGATCTTCACATTGAAACCCGAAGGCATTGAACCCGGAAGGACATTCACGAGCAGCGACAGCTTGGCCGCAGGCACCGCCGAACCGCCGATATAGACGTACAACGTGCGCTCCTGGAATCCTATGCGTCCGGCAGGATGGAAAAAGGCATTGATCTTTCCCTCCGCTCCCGGAGCAACGGGCGACGAGTCGTAAAGCACTGTGACACAGCCGCAAGACGAAGTCACCTTCGTTATGGAAACCGGAGACTTGGCGGCATTGGCAAAAACGAATGAGACCGGAACCGCCGATGCATCCTCGCGGACATCCCCGATATCGGCCTTCGCAAAATGGAACTTGAGAGGACTGTCAGTCAGCACGGCAGGCGATGCCAAGGAATCCAGGACATGTTCAGGGACAATGATTCCCTGTGCCGATGCCACGACTCCGGCAAAAACCAAAAATGCAGATATGAGCAGCTTCCTCCTCATTCCATGACAATGCTACAGCCAACCGGTTCCGCCTGCAATTCTACGCACGGTAATGGCAGCAGTCTGCTTCTCACTTGCGCCGGAAGACACCGTGAACGTAGTGCTGCCCTCCTTGAGGCCCTTGAAAGTAATGACTCCGCCATTTACCGTTGCCTCTGCAACGGTAGGATCAGCGACACTTACGGTAAACGTGGTGGTCTCCCCGTTCTTGAATGAACGACGTACATCCTTAGTACAGAGCTCGCCCGGAGCGACATACACGTTGGTAAGCTTCATCGGAACTCCATTGGCATTGTCCTCGATATTGCGCAGGAGAGTTGCGGCATTGATGACACCGGAACCCATCTTGCCCTTGTAGCGGCCTTCCAGGTCCACAATCTCCGGACAGGTGTTGCCGAGGGTGGCATTGAGATAATTATACTGTTTCTTGCCTGTAAGATGCGAGTCGATGTCACTTACGGACTTCTTCAGCAGTTCACGATATTGCTCCGCGCTGAAATGCTTGTGGAGTTTCGCCGCATAAGAAAGTCCGAGAGCAGCCACGCCGGAAACGTGAGGGCAAGCCATGGAAGTTCCCTCCATATAGCCGTATCCCTTTCCGTTGCTGGCTTCAGGGGTCAATGTCGACAAGATGCCGCCTTTCGCACCGTGATAATCGGTATCTCCGCCTGGAGCGGCGATGTCAGTGCCGGGGCCGAAATTGGTATAGGTGGACGGAGTGAAGTCGCCACATACGGAAGCCACCGAGATAAAATCCCTGTAAGCTCCAGGATATGAAGCCATTGCAGCATACTCATTGCCGGAGGCAAAAATCACGAGACCGCCGTCGATCACACCGTCAGGGGAACCTGCATTGTGGATGAAATATTCGAAAGCCTCTTTCTCCAGCGGCTGGGCTTTCTCGAAATCTTCGTCATCGTAATACTTGGTCGGGGTATAATTGAACGGATCTGACAATGCCGAGTTATAGCCCCAGCTGCACTGGAGAATCACGGCGCCGTTGTCAGCAGCATATTTGATGGCGCGGACCTCATTAGGAATGGTCACGCCGCCGCTTCCGGCGAAAATCTGAAGAGACATTATCTTGACGCCCTTCTCGCCCTTCGCCTTGTCACCGCCGGCGATACCGCTCACGCCGATGCCGTTGTTGTTGGCAGCGGCAATGATTCCGGCCACATGCGTTCCGTGGCCTGTGTCATTGACATCGTTCCATGTGATGATACCGCTGTTATGCACGAAGTTATATCCGTGGACATCACCGGCATAGCCGTTTCCGTCATTATCCTTGCCGGAAAGGTAAACCTCATCCGGGTTGGTCCACATGTTGTCAACCAGGTCAGGATGACTCCACATCACGCCCTCATCCATGACGGCCACGATGATGGATTCATCACCGGTGCATTTCTTCCATGCCTCGACACATCCTGCATCAAGACCAGCGACAAGATGATTGATCTCGTCACCTCCCGGAAGCGAACCGGAGTTGCTGTAATTCCACTGGTATCCGGACTCGGGATCATTGAAATAACCTGACGCGAGAGCCTTGTAAGAGGAAAGCGGAACAGCCTTGGCCGTAGAAGTGCGCTTCAGCTCTTTACTGTACTCGACGGTGGAAAGTTCACCGAGAGACGCAAGGCGCTCTGCGACATCCTTCACGTCAGCATCAGGAGAAAATCTTACCACATACCACAGGTGAAGACCGGATTTCCTGGTCTTTTCTTCAGTCTTTCCATTGTACGGAAACACTCTTTCCAATGTGCAGCCGCCAAGATATGACAGCAATTCGTCCACTGAATGTATACCGGTGGTTTCCAACACATTGGCACGTCCGCCGGCCTTGGTCGCACATGCCTGGTCGAGCAGACCGGACACTTCAGGACGGAACTTGACCATAATCTCGCCATCCTGCGCCCCGTCCGGGCTGTTCACGATGACAGCACGAGCGGCCTCACCGCCGACAGGCTTCACCACTTCCTTCTCGTTGCAGGCAGAAAGTCCCGCAGCCATTGCCAGTGCAATGAATATATATCTGTACTTCATTTTCATAACCGCTCTTTACTTGTCCTCCACATAATCCGCCGGTTTCTTGAGCGGATATGCCTCATAATAGTAGTTCATATTCTCAGGAACATTGGTGAAACCAGGCCTCTTACCCTCGAAATTGTTGATGTCTCCGGACTGATTGAAAACGATGGTCTCAGGATCCCACTCCATAAGATGCGGATGATAGAGAATCCATTCAGGAAGCTCACCTTCAAGGACATTGAGGTTGATTCCGAAGAACTTCAGGTTAGGCAAGACCTTAGGCTTGCCGATAAGGTTGTAGTGGGCAGGATTGTTCTTCCCGTCAGGAAGAGTGTCATTGGCCGCACGTATATCCTCCTCCGTATAAACCTTGTCATAATCCTTCATGTCAGGAAGTTTTCCGTAGATGTAGTTGTATGACAGGCGCAGATATTCAAGCTTGTCCCAGTACAGGAGACGTTTAGGGAACTCGCCCACGAAGCCGCCCCACTCGGAAAGGTCATAGTTCGAATTCTTCATGTCCAACACGACCACCCTTCTGTTCGAAGCTGCATCCAGCGACTTCAGATTAGGGAAATTCTCCGGCGTAATGATATCAGGGAATTCATTGAAGTTGTTGGAGACAATGCCGAGGAACTCAAGATTCTTCAAGTTCTTGAAACTGTCGTCAATCTTCACGAGACCGAGAGCCGTCATCTGGAGCCTCTTCAGCTGCGTCATCTTGGAAATATACTCTCCGGTCGAGAAATTGCGTCTGTACCAGTCACCGTTACTGAAGAACTCGACGTCTTCGCATTTGCGCAGGAACTGGATCTCGTATGGAATACCGTCCATCGTCTGGAAGAACGAGAACTTGATGGAGCGCACGCGGCCCTTCTTGTCCTCGGTGTAACCCTTGTTGCCTTTCTCCCACAATGTCAGGAATGTCCAATGATCCATGGACTCGCCCTCGAACTCACTGATGTCGAATCCAAGGCTTCTGGCGCAGCCTACGACTGCAAGAGAATCGCCACGGCGGCTGTCCTCAATCTCCTCTGCAGCAACCTGTTTCACGGAGAGCTTGTCATTTTTCGCAAGTTCCGAACCATCCTTGGCCTTGAAGGAAAGCAATGCCTCTCTCTCTGACGGACGGGTATTGTTCTCCCATCTGAGACGCAGTTTCACTGTCCTCGGACGTGAGCCCCTGTCCAGTTCGAAGTCATAATCCTGGAGCTGGACCCATTCCTTGTCGGCGGTCACGGTAGGGACAAAGTCCACATTGGCAGTAACCTCGACGTCAATATAACGCTTCTTGTAATCCTCATAGCTAGGAACATCCACCTCCGTCTTGTTCAGCACGATCATCTTCTCATAACCGGTCTGTACGACACGGATATCCGCCGTCTTGTTGGACTTGGACATGAAGCGGACGATACCCTCGCGGGTCTTGTCCGCAAGCAATGTCGTGTCAATGACAATTTCGCAATCTGTCGAGCCAATGCCGTTCGACGGGGAAATCGAAATCCACGGAGATGTGGAATTCGCTGTCCAGCCATCCTCGGCGTCAATATGAATCACCTCGTTTCCACCCTCTGCCCCGATTGTAATCGTGCTGGAGCTGACTCCGAAAGAAACTGTCGGAGTCTCCTCTTTGCAGGCCGACATGAAAGACACGGCCGCAAGAGCTGAAATCAGAATCAATGTTTTTCTATATCTCATAGTTCCAACGTATTAAAGTTTAAGGGCCTCATCACATCCCCTGATATCCTGACCAGGAGAATACATGAGATTGAACCATCCCGACTTGATATATGAGCAGACAGCGCTGACATCGATGGAGATGTTAGGATTGTCCTGGATATCAAGATTGTAAATCATATACGAAAGCTCGTCTGTCACCACGCGGATATCATTGGAACCGAGGTACAATGCCCTGAGTCCCGCAAGCGCCTGACCGATTCCGGCAGGCCAAGTCCTCATGCACCTGTCGCCGTCCGCATCGCGCTGATGGCGGAAAATGAACACTGACAGATACTGGTTGTTCACAGCCGTATATGGGAAATAATCGAACCTGTTGTAGCTCATGTCAATGCCCGAGAGGTACGGGAACGTAAGGCTGTCGAATTCATCCGGAAGCGACTTGAGCTTGTTGTATGCCATGCTGATGGTGGTAGTACGGTAAGTGTACTTGCCCTCGATGGCCTCCTTGGAAATCTTCTCCATGCCGTTTCCGTCGATTTTCAGATAAGAAATGGACGAACTGCTGGTACCGAACAACTGTACAGGCAATTCCTTCAGTTTGTTGTAGGAAATGTCGAAAGTAGCTGCCTTGATTCCCCTGTAGGCATCACCATGCTCCACAGATGCAATCTGGTTCTTGGAGAAATCCACTGTTCCGACCTGATATGCAGACTTGGCGTCGAAGATGTCCGGCAGTTCGGTGAACTTGTTGCCGGAGAAGTTAACCTCCTCTGTCTCAGCATTGTATGCAAGGAAATTACCCTTCTCGTCACGCGGCAGGGAGGTCAATTCATTGTCGCTCGCCATGAACTGCACGAAGAACTGGTCCTTGCTGAACGGAGCAGTAAAGCTCTTCAGTCCGCAGCCCTGGATAACCAGGACGGAAAGACGAGGGATGTTGCTCAGATCCGGCATGTTGTCAATCCTCTGGTTAGGGAAATACAGAAGCTGGATCGTCTTGCTGGCAGGTCCGTTGTTGATGGCTGAAATACCTTCCTCCATAGAAGAAACCGCAGTATTCACATTGAACGAATATGTGAGCGAAGTCAGTTTCGGACAAGTCGCGAGACCCTTCGGGAATTCAGTGAGTTCCGTGCAGGCGAAAATCTCGACATCGGTCAATGCCGTAAGTCCGGACATATCAGCAGGGAATGTCTTTATCGGGCTGAAGGCAATGGTGATATGCTCCAGGTTCTTCAGCTGGTTTATTTCATCCGGAAGAGAAACGATGTCGGTAGCATTGACCTCAGGCTTGTACATTACCGGCATACGCTCGCTCAAGCTCTTAACGCCCGGCTTCACAGGGTCGCCCGCGATCTCGAAAGACTGCTGGAGCTCCTTGGAGAAGCATGAACGAGGGTCACGTGTACCGATGGTCAGCCTTCTGTCAGCCTCATGGTCCTCAGGTGTGAAATAAGTAAGTTTGCGTCCGGTCGTGACGGTAGTACCGCCTGCGGCAGCATTGTAACCGATGGTTCCCAATGTGAGTTTGCGCAATTCCGTCAGTTTGGCGATTGCGGCAGGCATTGCACCTTTCGCTCCGGTACCGGTGAGGTCCAGGGATGCGACACGTCCGTTTCCGAGAATCTGGACTCCGGTGTTCGCCGTCCATGCGTCCACATCACAGTTGAACTCCCACTTGATTCTCCAGTTAGGTCCGTCAAGCGCCTCCCAGATTTCACGGAGAGCCAGGGCATCCTGGACATGGCCTGATGTAGTATGAAGTGTGACAGGGACATCAGCATCAGTCTCCTGATTGTCCTTTACAACGAATTCATTTTCAGCGACATTGGTAGACGTTTCATAGACCTTCCTGAAATAGTCGAAGTAGGTCCTGAATTTCGTGACGGTATATGTGCCGCCTTTCAGGGCCACAAGGGTGTCACTGACACAGATGCCGGAAACATAGTCCGGGTCAGCAGCCTTCTCCCCGTCCACGAACTTATGGGTTACCTCAATGTTCGTGATTTCGGTTATTTCACCGGTGTTCTTGTTCTTGACCGTGAGGTCCACTGACTGGATGCCGTAGAACGGATGCTCGTCCGCACCGTCCTTGCCGGCCTTCGTGCCGACAATCTCGGACAAGTCCTTGACCAGACGGAATTTCGCCCAGCCGCGGTCCACTACATTCAGTGCAATGTCTTCCGAGACAATGCCGTTCGGTTTCACATCCAGGACGACCGTTTCTGATGGAGAGCCGACCAGGACGGAATTATCCAGACCATCATAGATCTCATAAGCCGTCATGGTGTACTTACCTGCAATCAGACGGATTTTCGCCGTCTGGAGTCCCCATTCGGAAAGGTTCTTGTCCACAGCCTCGACGACTGCGACCGGTGTGATAATGTCATTGTCTTGACTGCGCAATGTCACCCTTATTTTGGCTGCATCACGCAGATATTCAAGTTTGTCGCCGGCCTTGGTGTACGAGCCTTTCTTGAAAAGATGGAACTGCACGTAACCATAGCCTGGCTCCGATACCGGCTCCGCCTCGTCGGTGCACCCCGTGAAGAGCAGCACCGACGAGAGCAACGCCAGAATCAGTAGAGTCAGATTTCGTTTTTCAAACTTCATGTTGAATATTGTAACTTATTATATTTGAGTGTAAGGGCTACTGTAGCTTTACAACCAATGTGGCAGACGCCTGGTCGGCCGTTTTTTCTTCAGCAGTCTTGTAGAACTGAATCCATACTACACTGCCAAGATTCGCAACAGAGAACTGTGCCGGCAGAATAGTGATTGCACTTAATTTTGTCTTCCATGTTGTAGAAGCCTCCACATTCTTGGAATCCCAGTTGGCTCCTTTATCGAATCTGAAAAGATTGCTTCCAGCTTCCGCTCCAAGAGGAGAATAATCAGCAGGAAATCCTTTAGGAGCGATAACCAAACCACCTGCCACGTCAGATTTCTTGATGGTCAGGACATAGGTGTTCGAATCGGCAGAACCAGCGCAAATCTGGCTCGGTTTCATAAACTCAAGCATCGGACCATATTGCGCATCATCTTTTATAGGGACGATATTCAGCGGAGCAAGTGTACGTCCCCAGTAAGCTTCGAAACCTTCAGTTTTCTCCACACCCTTCTGGATAACCTTGAATCCATAAGACGAATAATCGGCGCTGAAGGACTCGCCATCCATCACCTTGGTAATGTCGAAAGACTTTTCCTTGGCTTCAGGAAGAACAGCCACATAGGCAGTACGTGCAGCATCAGTATTGGCAGTAACAGAGAATGTGATAGTTCCCTTGCCGTCATCAGCGGTTGTCAACCATGATCCGGCAGGCATTGCAACCAGAGCTCCATCCTTCATCTCCATAACATGAACTGAATATTTCATGTTCTTGGACTTGACAGAGAGTTCTGAAGTCTTTTTATCGCTCAAAACAGGATCAAAACCGGACTTGTCATAGCTGAAACCATCAGCTGTAAATTCGACATTTCCATTATATGTACTTGTTACATTCGGCTTAAACTCCATAAAATCCTCAGCAAGACCTGTATAGGTAATAGGGAACTCTACAGGATTGTTGCCATCCATATCGGTAATCTTTATCTTCTTGGAGAATTCATATGGTTCTTTTCCCTCCTTAATCTCAAGCACAGCTGCCTTGAAGTCTACGCTGTCAGCCTTTCCGGAAAAAGCGTCAACATATCTATAATCCACCGACATATTAAGTTCTTCAGGCAACTCTGCCAACTTCCAGTCATAGGTGGCCACGATGCCGAATGCAAGATAGTTTGCGCTTCCCCACTCACCAGTAGTCAATTCCAGTTTGTCTGCTTTCTTATAAGTTTGGCCATAGTCCGTAGAAATATACATCTTCACGACACGCTCCTTAGGAGAACGTGTAATCTGGAAGACAGTCTGGGTCTTTTCACCCATTGTCATGTCAATCTTGGCCACTTCAGCCTCAAAACCGAGACCTGCATCACCGATTTTCACCTTGACGGTCACCTCACCGGCCTCACCGGCTACCTGTGCTGTCTCCACACCTTTGTCATCGAACATGCACCATGTGGTCTTGTCAATGGTAAGTTTCCAATCTGCTTCAGCCGTGAAAGTCAACTCTTTGGACTCTCCGGCAGCTATCTCGACTTCCTGTACTGCAGGAAACTGCGGTTCTTTTTCCTTCTCGTTTTCTTTGGAACAAGACATCATCGCTGCTACAGCAGCGGCAAAGGCAAGGCCTTTCGTAAACAAATTTGTTCTCATGTCAATAAAAATTAAGTTAAGTATTGTTATTTTCCGGCTTCCTCATCTGTAAGGAACTCGAGAATGTTCACATAAAGGCCCACGGTGCCCACACCGTCGACACGGATTTTCATATACTGCTCGGCATACTTGTCGCACAAGTGCAGTTCGGCGCTGTAGCCGTTCACCTCTCCTCCGAGGAGCAGACCGTTTCCATAAACATAGTTCATGAACGTCCTGGTATTGCCGACAGGTGTCTCATCCAGCATGTACATGGTAGGATGCAGCATGTCAGACACATCGAAACGGAATTTCACGTCATAGCCTTCCTGGAACATGCCTTTGATGACTATCGTCTCGTCATCCACCTTCTCCACTTTCGCGAGGTTGGATTCCTTGTTCGCATACGCGATGAGGAAGGATGAAGAAACACGGCACCAGCCGGTGTAATCATCGATATTGAAAGGACATATCTTCGTCAGATATACTTTCGTCTCCGTGCTGTTGAAAGGCCAATCTTCATTCCCCTCTCCGACCAGACGGAGCGTCACGTAAATGTCACCGGAAGAATCAACATTGTCATAAATGCCTTTCACATAGACCTTTGTGGCAGTTTCGCCGGCCTTGATGGTGACCGTCTGGTCATCGATGACGAAATGCTTTCCGTAGACAGCCGTGCTCTTGGACGGAACAGCCTCCACTGCGAATGTCCTGTCATGGTCAGCGGCAGCGGTAGCTGCTATGTCGATGCCGTAAGCGTCGCCGCTCTGCACCACCGGACAAAGGCTCGCCGTGTCTGCAAACGCGATGGCAGAAGGTCCGTCATAAGTGGTATATTCAGTCTTGCAGCCGACAAGCGAAAGCATTGCCGCTGAAATCATTGCTAATATATAAAGTATCTTTTTCATTGATCTTCCTCCTTTTTAGCGGTTGCTTTCGTTAGGTTCGATTTCCGAATCCGGGGAGTTGAGCTCGTGCTGAGGAATCGGCCATACGAAGAGCGGATTGTCAGCATTGATCTTGAGCGAGCTGCCCTCCTTTACGGAGCTGGTCTGAGGCTTGCGCTCGAAGCCCTTGTGCCAGCGCTTGAGGTCCTGGAGACGGAAGCCCTCCATGTAGAGTTCCCTGACGCGCTCCTCGCTGATGGTGTCCAGCCAGTCATCCTTGGTGAGGACGGTGGTTCCGTATGTAGAATAACGCGCCGTACGCAATGTGGTGATGTCCTTGGCTGCTTTTCCGTAGTCGCCCTTGCGGCAATATGCTTCCGCGCGGATGAGATATTGCTCGGAAAGACGCAGGACCTTAGGCATGTTCACATGGTAGATGTTGTTCTGTATCAATTCCATATTGCCCTGGTACTTGACGAGCAGCGGATAGTTCAGGCCGTGCGCATAGCCGGTCTGGAGCTGCGCGAAGAAGATGTTGTAACGCAAGTCCGTCTTCGCATAAAGGCCCAATGCCCAGTCTGCCGGAACGTAGTCAGGATAATATGTTATCTGGTTGTAGTTCAGGAAGACCTGGCCCAATGCACCGCCGAATGAAGTCGGGGTGAAACCGATTCTCCAGATGATTTCACGGGCATTGTCACCTGTCCACATGTACTGGTATTCCGACTGGTTCGAATAAGGGGACGGAGCAGCGACCTTCACGCTGGACAGTCCGAGATATTTGTCTTCGATGACCTTGGAAGAATATTTCACGGCATTGTCCCAGTCCTGCATATAGAGGTAGACTCTGGCCATGAGGGCGTAAGCGGCGCTCTTGCAGAAGAACAGCGAGTTGTTCGTGTCCTCGAGTTCGATTTTCTCCGCAGCCTTTTCGAGGTCTTCGAGCACGAATGCGTAAGAATCCTTCAGAGAGGCCCTCTTCAGCTTTCCAGGGTTATGGTAGCTCTTCACCAGCGCCACGCCGAGTTCCTTGTCGGCGGTCTCCGGCTCATAAGCCTTGCAATACAGTTTGATGAGCTCGGAGTAGGCCAATGCTCTCGCGAAATAGACCTCACCTTCAAGGCTTTCCAATTGCTTGAAATCCTGGTCGGACTTCAGGGTTTCACGGAGCCTGTCGTTATAGTCGAAGAAGAAATTGCAGTTTCCTATGATACTGTACAATGCACCATACACTGCCTCGACATCGGTGTCGGTAGGAAGGATTTCCCATCTCCAGAAGTTGCCGTAAGTATTGGTAAATCCATCCACAGCATATACAAGGTCCGCCTGGATATCCGGGAGCAACGTAAGCAGTCCGCTGTAAAGCGCGCCGCTCTTGAAGTCGGAATAGATTCCAATCACTGCCTGGTCCGCCTCATCCAAGGTGGTGATGGCATTGTCCTCCTTTATGGCATCATCCGGATATTGGTCCAGACATGATACCACGGAAAGCGATGCCGCAATGATAATCAACAGTCTTTCAATATATTTCATTTGTATATACGTGCTTTAGAAAGTTAGTTCAATGCCGAGTGTAAACTGGCGTGACATAGGATACTGCGCCTTGTAGATGTTGCTTGAAGATTCAGGGTCAAGGCCGGAGAACGGTGTGAATGTCAGCAGGTTCTGCGCCTGGACATAGGCTCTGGCAGCCGTGAAGAAACGTGTCTTTTCCAGCAGAGGATGTGGAAGAGAGTACGAAAGCATCAGGTTCTTCAGACGCAGGAAAGAAGCATCCTCCAGAAGATGAGTGTCGAACTGAGGAGAGACACCATGGCGAGGGATGTCGGTAATGTCGCCCGGTTTCTTCCAGCGGTCATAAAGCATTCTCTTCGACTGGTTGTAGGTGTCGAAGTTTCCGCCGCCTTCTTCGAAATAACGGTCGTTGTTTATCATCCACCTGTCGGCCACCCAAGAGAACTGTGCATTCAGGGACAGGCCTTTCCAGGTCAATGTCGTACCGAATCCGCCCTGCCATGGAGCGATGCAGCTCTTGCCGACCATCACTTTGTCAGATTCGTTGAACTGGTCGGTAAGTTCACCGTTCGCGTCAAGCCAGAGTGCGTCTCCGTTGATAGGGTTGACTCCGGCGAAGCGGTTCAGGAAGAACTCGCCGTATGAATGTCCTACCACGAGCTTGGTTCCGGTAGTGGATACCACGTACTCGTTCAGGCCATTGTAAAGTTCGGTAATCTTGTTCTTGTTATATGATGCGTTGGCATTGATGTTCCATGTGAAGGTGCGGGTCTTGACTGCATCCACATTGAGGTTCAGCTCGACTCCGCGGTTCACCATGCCGCCGACATTGTCCCATCTGTAACCGTAGCCTGCGTCGGCGTATGACACCGGCACGGACATCAACATGTTGGAAGTCTTCTTGTTATAGAACTCCGCTTCGAAGTCGATGCGGTCGAAGAACCCGAGATGGATGGAAGCATTGGAAGACCATGTCTTCTCCCATTCAAGGTTTTCATTGCCCTTCGAATATGGACCGATACCGGCATTGCCGTAATAGTCCTTGCCGCCGGCGACGAGGGCGATGTGGTCATAGTTCGGAATGGTGGAGTTTCCTGAGGTTCCGGTTCCGAGTGATACCTGCGCGAAGGTAAGCCAGCTTACGTTCTTCAGGAATTTCTCGTTCTTGGCATCCCACATGAATCCGAGTGATGCGAACGGCGCCCAACGGCCTGATTTACCGAATCTTGAGGATCCGTCACCACGGACTGAGCCTTCCAGGAAATAGCGGTTCGCGTAGCTGTATTCGGCGCGTCCGAAGAATGAGAGATATGAATATGCCGTGGTGCTGCTGCTCCAGCTTGTAGCTCTGGTAGCGGATGACACATCCAGCAGGTAGTCATTCGTCTGACCTGCGGTAGATACGCTGAAACCATCTGCCTTATAGAGGATTCCCTCCTGTCCGGCCATGATGTTCAGGGTCTGGCCCGTGAGGTCGAAGGCATAGCTTACGGTATTGAAAATGGTAAGGTTCAATGCGTCTGAAGAGCTGCGTGAAGCCTTGCCCTGTCCGTTGTTAGGCTTGTAGCTAGGAAGCACCGTGGTCTTCACTGCCGCGTGGCTGAAATCAACACCGCCCTGCGAATGGATGGTGAGGCCCTTCACCGGAGTGATATCCAGGAACAAGCTGGAAATGAGCTTGTACTTCTTGGTAATATAAGGATTCGTCTTCGCCCATTCGAGAGGGTTCTGTCCGAGACCTTTCCATGAGCCGTCATTCACGGAAGCGAGAGAGCCGTCTGCCCTGTAAGGATTCCAGTAAGGAAGCATGAAGCGGGCTGCCGAGATAGGCGTGTTCAATGCATATTCGCCCGACATTGACTCGGAGTAGTTTTCGTATGCGAACATGGTGTTCGTACCGAACTTGAGCCAGTCATTGGCCTTGGTCTCCAGGTTCGCGCGGAAATTATATCTGGAGAAGCCAGAGTCGGAAGTGGTTCCTTTCTGATCGTAGTATCCTCCTGACACATAATAGTTTGTACGCTCATTGGCACCGCTGATCTGAAGGTCATAGCTCTGCAGCGGGGCGAACTTGGTGAACACTTCATTGAGCCAGTTGATATCCGTCTTCGCCAGTTTATCGTAATCCTGACCGGCAGTCAGACCTACTTCTTTCTCGTACTGGATACGCTCGGCAGTGTTCATGAGGTTCCAGTTTCCGAGCGCCAGCTGGGAGAAACCGAGCTGGGTACGCAACTGGATTCTTGCCTTTTCTGCCACGCGACCGCGCTTGGTGGTAATCACTACGACACCATTGGACGCACGTGCTCCATATATGGAGGTAGAAGTCGCGTCCTTGAGGACAGAAATCGACTGTATATCATTGGGACTGATGGCATTGAAATCGCTTGCGGAAATCGGAAGGCCGTCCAGAATGAACAGAGGCGCCGTACCCGCATTGATGGAGTTGGTGCCTCGAATCTGGAATGATGCAGTGGCGCTTGGTTCTCCCGAGTTGGAGAGCACCATCAAACCGGTAGCTTTCCCCTGAAGTGCCTGGTCGAAACTTGCGGCCGGCACATCTGCCAGAGCTTCAGATTTCACGGTGGCGACAGAGCCGGCAATCGTGCCTTTCTTCCTCACACCGTAGGCAACCACAACGACATCGTCGAGGGAGTTGTCCGCCTTTAATTCTACATCATGGACGACGGTCGCTTGTCCGGAAGGGACAATGAATTCGGAGACTACGCATCCGATGTACTGATAAGATAATGTTTCTCCAGGAGCCGCAGTTACGGAGTATGCACCGTTTTCATCTGTCGATGCTCCACCCCCGCCTACCAGAATGTAGGCTCCAAAGAGAGGCTCACCCGTTTCAGCTGACTTGACAACACCTTTCACCGTCACCTTGTTCTGGGCAAATGCCACAGGCGAGATCAGAAGGGTTAGCAGCAGCAATAGCCGGAAATTCTTCATGTTGCGTGAATATGTTATTGATTCAAATTGGGCGCAAATATAGGGCGGAAAAAAACATGAACCAAGGAAAAACATGATTTTTCTCTACTACAACGGTTTATATCGCTGATTTTTATTGAATTAGCCTTTTAGAAAAGTGCACAATAAAAACTACCGCTGCATCTCACGATGTTGCGGTAGCCCAGGTTAGAAATTCTAATATATCTATGTTAAAACAATAGGTACAAACCAGTGAAAGCGCGTAAAAAAAAAAACGCTTATCCTGATTCCGACGAGCAAGATAAGAAGTTTTTTTGAAACTTACAATCTTTAATCGAAAAAAATACATTTTTTTAACATCGTATCTCTTTAGTAATTAATATATAAGCAAAACTAAAAAGATTTAATTATCGCTAATTATTTAGCAGTCACAGCTATTTTTAATGCGATTCATAACATAAACACGCGAAAAGATTAAAGGTTGCAAGTTAAAGCACTCGTAAGTCATTCTTTTACACACCGCACGCTTGCGCCGGTTCCACGTGCGCCCAGACCTGACGGATCACTGAGGGCACTTCCGGTATAGTAAACACCGAAGTACAACCTTTCCAATGAATTGAAAAGACAGCATGAACGTCCCCAGCCTTCATTGAGAGACTTCGGCAGCGGGTCGGCAGACCAATAATAAACATCTTCGCAGGTATATTGCGGAGCACCGAAAAGGCTGAGCATACCGGCTTTAGGGAAATAAGCATTGTCACAATTCTTCCAGTACCAGCCGTATCCGTCCTCGTCTTCTTCCCACGGCTTCTCGCCAGTCTCATTTCCACTTTCATCCAGGACCACATCGACCCTAGTGAATTTGTCTGTTCCACCCAATGTCGCGAAAGCATTGCCCTTAGGTACGACATAGCCGGCAGGACATGGGTCGAAGATGCTCTTGTATTTCACATCAGAAGAAGTGTTTCCCCAAAGGTTGGACTCGGTCTGGTCATCCGTTTCCTCGGAATTGTCAGGATTCATGATATACCAGTCACACTTGATACCGCCGGCATAAACCGGATGGATGGTAAGGAAGATCTCCGGATGCTGCACGGCGTAAACCGCATTGCCCGGAGCGGAATATGCGACTACCGCCTTTTCAGCATTGATCCCCCTGGCGCCGTCGCCCTTCTGCTGATTGGCGACATTGGCCGACGGGCGGAGCTTTACCTGCTCGGCGTACTTTGCATTTGCGGTAGCATCGTCGTCCGCGTAATAAATGGTCGGTATGTCGACGAACTCGGCAGCAGATGGAAGGAACGGATCCTTTCTGCCCCATTGATAGAACAGGCCTCTGGTATTCACAGCGTCAGAAGGCTTGGCACTGAGCGCGCCTAGATTCCTGTCCATCCATACCAGGCCGTTCTTGTCAGTCTTGGTCGTGATTTCATCATCCGTAACCCAGATATGCCAGCTCCAGAGAATGGTGCCGTCAGCAGCGCACACTGCGATAACGGCATTGCCGGCGGCCTTGCCTGTGGAGAAATAAACATTCTCGCCGTCATACATCGGCTCTCCGTCAATGACGTATGTGCTTCTGGTCTTGTCGCCGTCCGGGACAGCCTCCCAGACGAGCTCGGCAAAAGCGGCATTCTTGATTTCAAGGCCCTCGGCAGCAATATATTTGGAATTGCCGTCACCTGCTCCATTTCCTTTCACCTTGGCAGGGAAACGGTAGGAAGCCTTCGTATGGGCGATGTAGCAGTTCGCCGTAACTCCGTCTTTTACAAGGTCTTCCGGTTCATACGTCTGCATGACGCGGATGTCGCGGCTGTCAGTATAGCCCTCGTCACCGCAAATCACGGAAATCACACCATAGCGGTCCGCGCCGGTGGTATTCTTTTCCGCACTGATGGTCACGGTACCGGAATTCAGGTCCGCATCAAAGCTCATCCATGTATAGTCACAGTCCAGATGCCACTCCGCATTCGTCGCTACCGCAATGGTCTTCGACCCGCCGTCCACAGGAAAAACCACCTGCGAAGACGAAACCTCGACCTTGCCCACATGAACCTCGGGCTTCAGTTCATCCTCCGGCTCATCGTTCTTCGAGCAACCGGCAAAGGTCAATGCCAATGCCGCCGTCGCCATCATATAGAGTCCTTTCATAAGGACATTGTCATATATTTTCATAATCATCATCAGTCAAGTTGTTTATTTCCAGTCAGTCGTAATATCCTCGTAATCAGAGAGTCCGGTACAGTTATAGAAGCATTTCGTTCCGGTGATACGGTTATTGAAACCGCCGAGATTATAGAGCTTCTTGCGCTCGTAAAGGTGAATCTTGTTTCCGTTATACATCGTATAAGGCGATTCTCCCGTCAGACCGGTACAGCCTGCGAAAGCATAATCGAATTTGGATGCCTTCAAAGCCTTGTCGAACAATGCTGCCGGAATCGTCTTGAGCGACGTACATGCGATGAAGCACTCCTTGAATGTGGCGGCTGTAGATGCAGACGGCACGGAATCGAACAAGCCTTCAGGAATTTCCTGGAGAGATGAACATCCGGCGAATGTCTGGATGAAATAACATGCGGACTTGTTGTTGATGAACAAATCGGCAGGGATTGTCTTGATACCCGTACAGTCCACAAACAAATAACTGAACGTCTGGGCTGCAGTACAAGCCTTGAACAGACCTTCCGGAACACTGGTCAGGGATGTACACTTATAAAACATGTTGTTGAAATCCCTGGCGCTCTTGTTGTTCGCAAACAGACCGGCCGGGATGGCTTTAAGAGATGTACAGCCGTAAAACACCTTCTGGAACTTGTTCGCAACAGTATTCTTGGCGAACAAATCTTCCGGAATGGATTCCAGACCGGTACAGCCGGAGAATGTCTGATCGAAAGCGGTCAGCTTCGCCATACCAGCAAACAGGCCGGACGGCAATGTTTCCAAGGCCGTGCAGCCGTAGAATGTACGCATCAATGTGGTGACATTCGCGCATTTCGAGAAAACATTTCCGGAAATGTCGGTAAGCGACGTGCATCCACTGAATGTGCTGTTCAATCCTGTAGTGGACACCGTGGAAGGGAACACATCAGCACCGACTGACTTCAATGACGTACATGCGTTAAAGCAGTTGAGAAAGTTGGCATTCCTCACAGTAATGAATCCGAACAGTCCGTCAGGAACGGATTTGAGAGACGTACATCCCCAGAACATTGATGACAGATTGCTCAACTTGGCGGCAGCACCTTTGAACATTTCGGACGGCAATGTCTCCAGAGCCTCACAACCATAGAACGCATTGCCGGCATTCGTCAGAGCCGTCAACGAGTTTCCGAATCCTTCTGGAATGGACTTTAGAACCGTGCAATTCTGGAAACAAGCATTAAGCGATGTCAGTTTAGTCGCTACCGGGTCAAAAAGTCCAGCCGGAACAGATGCAAGTTGCTTACAGCCAAAGAAAGTTTTTGACATTTCGATTTTTGTCGCATCAGTCCCCAGGCCTTCGAAAAGATCCTCCGGAAGTTCAGTGACATTTATTCCGTAAAAAGTCTGTAAAAGAGAGTTCACCTTTTTCATTCCTTTGAAAATCCCCCCTCTCAACGGCTTCATGAAGACGGCGCTCTCGAACACTTCTGAAAGAGATGTAACACCATCAAGTCCCTCGAAGAAACCTTCAGGGAAATCTTCAATTATGGAATTCTGGAACATCTGGTTAATCTGAATGGCCATTCCTGAAGGACAATGTTTGAACAGGCCTACAGGAAGACTCTTCACATCCGTAGCATAGAACAGCCACTTGAAATCCTTTACCTTCTGGTTGTTTTTGAACAAATCCGCCGGAACAGTTTCAAGTTCAGTACATCCGGTAAACAATCCGTTGAATGAAGTGACCTCAGCATTGTTGGCGAACAGATTCTCCGGCACGGTGGCGATATTCATGTCCCTGAATGTCTGTGTGAAATTCACAGCCTTGGTATTGTTGCGGAAAAGGCCTTCCGGAATCTCTATCCTGTTGCCCTTCGAAACAAACGGCTTGAGCACTTTCGCATGAGAGTTGCCATTTCCCTGAAGAACAGCGCTGCCGGTACCGGCGCCATAAAAGCATTGTCCGAAATTAGTGGCTTCAATACAATTCACAAACAGGTTCTCAGGAATAGACTTCAGGGAAGCATTATATCCGAAAGTAGTGTAGAACTTTTGGGCTTTCACCGCATATTTGAACAAGTTTTCAGGAATCGCCTTGAGGCTGTAGCAGTTGACGAACATATCGGTAAAATCGGTAATCTCCGCAAACGTACCGCACACGTCGTCAGGGATGGATTCCAGTTCCTCATCTGTCTGGCAGACATTCTTGACGTCTTTCACCCCGAGTTTTCCCCAGGAAATGATGTTCAGGAAATTCACATGCTTGATGCCGTCAGAGACATTGAAATAATCACCTGCAATATCGGTCAGACAATATAAAGGTGCGGTTCCCTTGGTCTCGACAGTATATTTTCCGGCTTTCGCATATTTGTGCGACGGCTGGACATTGACATAATGCTCCGGCTCGGAGCCGTCACCCCAGTCGATGGTGACATCCAGATCGCCAGCGCTCGTCTTATAGACACCGCCGTTCTTGAAGGTGTAATCATCATAATTGATTCTCACCTCGAAAATCAGGGACTCGGTATCATCGCCGATCTGGAGGACACGCAGCTTGGCTGCCGTCGTGTTTTCCTTTTCGCCGACAAGAACATTGATACAACCCTCACGCTGCTTGCCGTCGGAAGCCGTCAGATTCACCTTGACGGTGTGATTTTCCTTGTCTTCCACGAAGTCGAACCATGTATCGTCGCCACCCTTGGTGAAGGTGATGCCGAGTTCCGGATTGGACACATAAGTTATTTCCTTCGAACCGCCGGCAGGGGATGCATTGGCCATATAAGAAGACAAATCAAGATAGGCCTTGCCGTCCTGGCTGATGCGGATGACATCGGAAGCGGCATCTTTCCCGGCACCTGCCTTCAGCTGCAAATCGACGGCACGCTGGTCCGTAGCCGCATTCGGGTCCACGGTCAGTTTCAGACCGTTGTCTGTCTTCTCGACCAGCAGCCACTGGCATGTGCAGTCGAAATCCAGGTCATCCTGATTGGTTTCCACGACCACTTCGGAAGAAAGTTCGCCGTAAGCAGGGAAACGGACCGCATTGGAGCCCACCGTAATTTCGGGCTGGCCGGCATAATTCTGGGAGACATTGATGACATAATTGATGCTGTTGTCGTTGTTGTCAGAGGCCGTCACGGTTATCGCCGATTTGCGGGACTCGGCGGACTCGTTCTGTCCTGCGGACAATGTGATATAATGTTTGTCGGCAGTCACGTCCAGCCATGAATCGTCAGATATGTCGTATGTCCAGTTTTCCATGTTGGTGGACACAGAGACGACGACTTCGCCGCCGGCGTTCTTGAAGTTCAATGATGCTGAAGTTCCGTCTTCCGCCGGGACAAAAAGTCCATTGTCGGAAACGACTTCCAGACGCGAATCGCGCGATGGAGCCGGCTTTTCCGGTTCGTTGTTTTCCTCATTTCCGCATGAAGCAAATGCCATCAGGGCGGCAATGAACATATATGGTAATTTTTTCATACTCTTCTGGTTTAATTATTATTCATCCGTTTTTCTGCGTAGTTCGACAGCATTGCCATACGGCATGTAGATCTTCTCGAAAGGCGTAAGCACCGGAGAAGAGATGCCCATGTTCATATAGACCAGAGTCAGGCCCGAGCCTTCGACTTCGCCGTCTTTCTGTTCCTTGGAGGTGTCGATTGTAATCGTGTTGCAGTCCTCTGATACAGAAGCCGTTATTACACCGGCAGCATACTGGTTGTATTTCATCGACACATCGGATGAATTGATGGTATAATTAACGAGGAAGCAAGGCATGTCCTCCGGAGGACTATATCTGCTATAATAAATGAGTGCTGTTCCGGTATTCCACAGGGTAGGAATCTCCAGTTTGCCGGTCTCCTTGTTCAGGTTCACCGGCATCTTCTGCCCCTGAAGGAAACAGCCCTCCAGATAATATGAGACCCCGTATTTGTCTTCGGTCAACGTCGCCGTAGTAGTGAACAGCGCACTTGCTGGTGACGTGCAGAGTTCCCTCAAAGTGCCGCTCTTGCCAAGCGCGCCGCACAATCCTTTCTGCGAGTAAGAATTATATCTGGTTACCTCATACCACTTTTCGGCATAGATGTCATACTCGCCGAGCAGCGCAAGATATTTGTCTGACGCAAGAGTGGCCTGCGAGAACGCATATTCGAGAGAAATCTCGCCGGAGGTAACCTTCACCTTGCCGGAAAGGACTTCATTTCCCTCATTTTCAGACGCTTCGATGGTAACGGAAGAGGCATCTGAAGAGATTGTCGCCCAGCTGCAGTCCACGAGTTCAGCCTTCCATTCAGCGGATGAGGAGACAGAGAACTTGTATTCGCCGCCCCGGCAGCCGAATTCGAAAGACTCGGAAGCGGTGGTTTTCAGATAAGGCACTTCTCCGGATTCCTGCGCCACCTTGATGGTCATAGGAAGCACGGCCTCGGAGTCGAACTTCACCACCACATCGGCAGAACGGTATTCTTCCGTGTCATTGGCAGTCACTTTGACTACAATCGCATCTGCCGACATCTCAGCGGTACACCAATCTTCGGCAGAACTTTCGACAGATGAAACAGCCAGTTCGCCCACAAGGGTCACGGTAACCGGCTTCTCTGACGCGGTCTGGTCGAAAATCAGCCGGTCAGCAGACATAAAGGCTTGAGGAACCACTTCGGGTTCACTTTCAGAGCATCCCGCCATCAAGAAGAAGGCGAAAAGCATTGCTAGTACGTTTATAGTTTTTCTCATACGCTGATGAATTATTATTGCTGGTTTATTTTGGTTCATTTCACTTTATAGGAGAGTTTGCCGCCCTGGATCATGAATGCTGTGCCCAGATTGAGGTTTCCTTCGGAAGGACCTGCATAGAAACGGACAGGGGCATTGTAAAGATTGCGGGCCGACATCGAAACAGGAGTCCTGGATTTTCCCGGCTGCGGCTTCACGGTCATTTCAGGGCAGCCGACGGTAACAGGCCAATATCGGGTGGAGTTCAGGCTCTTGCCGCTGGCATACCACGACGGAACAGCATTTTCCACAATATCTTGAGAGTCAGATACTTTCTTCATCGTATACGGCCCTACAGGGAAATCGCCGTAGGTAAAGCCATCGGCAGCATTGTAATACAAAACTCCACCGTTCGAAGTAATCAGGGTCACTTCCATAGATGAGACCACATACTGTTTCGAGCCTACGCTAGGCGCACCCATCCTCACCTTGCCTTCTCCGTTCTTGTCCAGAACTGCGGACATCGCATAGAATTCTCCCGTAATAGGCACATATTTGCCGGTGCTGCGGTCATAGACGCGGGCGCAATACGCCACGTCTGCCGTTCCGTATGAGCCGTAGTTCGCATTCTTCGCAAATACCTGATAGTTCTTGACGGAGAGTGCACTGTCCGACGGCTGGAACTCGCCCTCGACGGAAGCCACGAGAGTATTTCTCGGCGCCGTAGTTCCCCATCCGCGGATATTGTACTTCTTTCCGGTCGTTCCCGGACGGATTACGACGCGCATGGTCACAGGTTTCTTGCTGACCTCAGAGGTGGCACTCGTCACATCCCAGGTTCCCAGCCATGCCTTCCATTCGTCTGTCGCGACACCGGAAGCATCTGTCTTGAACGCCTTCTTGTAGACTGAAGAAGTAGCGACATTGCCATTATGTCCGAACGCGACCACGTAATAGTCGGTATCAGGGTCGAGAGACGTGATTTCCATCGCCTTGGCACCGGACTGCAGGAATGCGCCGATACCGCCTTGCGAGCCGAGGAAGGTGTCGATTCCTTTTATAAGAGCATCAGTATCAGAACCATACCTGTCCACAAAACTCTTCTGATAGATGTTCCAGAAATATGTTTCGGTGCTGGACGGCGATACCGATATTATCGCTCCCTTGTCAGAAGGATTGGTCACGGTGAGTACGAGAGCATTGGACTCCGACGAACCCGAAAGGGCGAATCTCTTCTTGGTCACGGCCGTGGTCGGATGGTCGGTATCATATCCGAACGCCACCACGCAGTACTCCGTTCCGGCGGTCATTCCGGAATAATCCTGATAGCGCGAGCCCTTGTAGAGGAAGTTGGCGAGGCCGCCGTAGCTGGCATAAACGTTCTCCAGCTGCATCACAAGCACGGCATCATCCATCTGGTCGACATCGGAAGCCAGCATGACATCGAAGAAATATGTCTCATCTGCATTGGACGGGGTCACGCCGATACGGGCCGTCGTGCTGGAGGTCTCTTCCACTTCCAGGTCCAACGTCAAATCGCTGGACACCACATAATCCTTCTTCTTGATGGTATAAGGCCCGATAGGGAAATCCCCGTTCAGGTACTGCGATGCAGGTGAGAAATTGTAGATGGTTCCGCCGGCATAGAGGAAGTAGTCGAGACATGAGAACTGGTATGGCTTCTCGGAATCCGCATAGAATTCATTGCCGACAGCCTTGCCGCCGTTTTCATCTTCCAGACGCGCAATCATCGTCACGATACCGCCTTCCGTCACAATGTAATATCCGTCGCCGTGGTTGAAACGTCCGAAGTGGCAGATCCAGCCGGAAATCTCGGAATCGGCGTATTTGCTTACCTGATAAGCATTTTCGAAATACATGTATCCGGTCTCCATGTCGAATTTCGCCTCGGTGGCGAGCATCCTGGCGATGGAAATGCCCCATCCCTGGACATTGTAGCTCTCGCAGAACTTCTTCTCGGACACTACGATGTCGAATGACAACGGCTTGCCGCTGACCTCGGAAGAGGTGCTGGTCACGGTCCACATGCCTATCCACTTCTTGTAATTGTCCTGAACCTCGTCAGAAGGCGCCTGGGTGGTGAACTCCTTGTAAGAGAACTTGCCTGCCCCGGAATCCTCATCGAAAACGAACGCGAACACGCAGTACTTGTTCAGGTGCTTGAGCCCCGTGAACGTATATGTATCTTCGCCATAGAGGCAGTGGTCCACGAGCGTCCCTTCGGAGTTCAATGATTCAACTATCTGGGCCTCAGTATATTTCGTCATTGTCGAAACAGGCAGGATGTCGTAATAGTACATCACGTCATTGCGCTCCGGCGTCACCTTCACGACAGCCTCCGTACCGGTCACGTCCGAAATCTCGAAGGTGAAGTCCATGTCAATGAGCTTGCTTCCTTCTCCCGTACGGAATTCGGTAGTCGAAAGCGGGGTCGTGATTTCCCCGTCATCGGACAGACCATAAGCATAGGCAACATAGTCCGTCTGCGGTGAAAGTCCGTTTATCAGCTTGGGCGAATAGCCGGAAATGCGGTTCGCCTCGACATATTCATTGAAAGCGATGCCTTTCTCCGCCGCATTCATCTTCATATCCGTAAGATAGTCTGCAGCGAACTCAGTATCAGACGAATACAGTTTATAGATATCCTTCCTTACCACGGAAAGCCAATACTTTACCGACATCTTGGTCGGGACAGCTGACAGCTTCACCGAATTGCCGGTAATGTCGGAGATATTGATCTTGAACGAGCAATCGAGGAGCTGCACCTTCTCCTGTTCCTTCTCCTCCTCGGCGCACGACACGGCCAGCCCTGAAGCCAATACCAGAGCCAGTGCCCATTTCCATATTTTCATTTTCATCATCATTTTCGAAACGTGTTCTAGAAACTATATCCTATTCCGCAGGCCAATGTGTTTTTCATCGGTCCCGACGCCATCGCCGAATAAGCGAGGTCAATGCAGATGCCTCCCAGTTTCAGGCTCATGCCTGCAGCAGCGTAAGAAGGGATGCCGTTCTTCTTCTGCCCCTCACATAGTCCGGCTCTAACCGCCAGCATGCCGTTCCACTCATACTCCAGCGCCACACCGCCGGCCATAGCGGAAGGTCCACCGAAATAATATCTGCCCTGCAATGCACCATAAAGCCGGGATTTGCCGAAACCGAAGCCGTAACCCGCATTCAGTCTCGCGTTCATCGGCAGCTGATAGCCCGCTCCGCCTTCATCCTTCACCTGCATTCCCAGGTTGCACGCAGCCACCGAAAGGTCCAGACCGTTTCTGCGGAAAGCCACCTGCACATCCGCCGCGAAAGCATTCGCCGTACCGGCAATGTTCTTCGACATGACATAGTTCAATGCCGCACCGGCGGAGAGTCCGTCAATGATTTTGTACGCGAAGCCTGCACCGGCCAATACATCCACAGGGTGCATTTCGGCCGTCTTGATTCCCAGTTCGTCATATTTCCCGTCCTTCTTGTATAGGGACGTGGAAGCACCGGCCGTCACCGCCATCCTGTCATTCAGCTTGTAACTTACTGATACAGAGAACATATTGGCATGGGTAACATCCGGCTGCCACAGGCCGTATGACACTCCGGCAGACATCTTCTTTTCACCCGACACGGCGTCAGCCACATTTCCGAAATGCGCATAGGCATCCGGCTTCATGATCACGCCTGCAGACCCTACGGACACGACGCTGCGGATCTGGTTAAGGAACGGGAAAGCCGCTGACTCGCCTGCACTTTCCTGGGCCGAAACACGCATGGCCGCCAGAAGCAATATTGCAACAGTTATCTTCCTCATATTCCTTATTTCTTTACAAATGTTGATGTTCCATAAACTTTTCCGTCAGTACGGATTTCGACGGTATATCTGCCCGGCGCCAGCGATTTGACATCCACCTTCAGCGGGGAATTGATGCCGAGAGTCGCAGACACGTGATACGCTTCGCTGCCGGCAGCATTGTAGATGATCACTTCCGCATCGAGTTCAGATGAACCAGGACGGACATTGACATAATCGGTCGCCGGATTAGGGTAGACATCCATCGGCGCGGATGCGTCGCGGACCACGAGCGTGAAGGCCTGCGAAGCGGACTCGCCTTTCGCGTCGGCAGCCGTCAGCGTGACTTGCGTGCGCCCTACCTTCCTGCCGGTGAACGTCACCTTCCCGCCATCGACGGCAGTCGAGACAATGCTTCTGTCAGCGACCGTGACTACGGCGAACAATGATTCATTATCCTCATCCGTAAACCATTCATTGACATCGATTTCCGTCTGTCCTTTGATACCGTTTACCGTCAGGCTGCCGATTTCGGAAGCCACTGCGGGAACGTGGTTCACTTTCACCACGTAAGGCACTTCCAGTACGGTCGGGAGGTCATATTGGTCCGTAAGGGTAATGACATATTTGTGTGCTCCGGGTGTGGATTTCACTCCGGAAATTTCCACCATCAGCACGTCATCCTGCATCTTGGTGAACGTCACCGCAGCCGGCTCGTCGCAGGTCCAGGTAAATGAGGCAGCATGGCCGTCAGGGTCGACACCGGTATAGATGCGCGCCGCCTTGCCGAAAGATTCCAGCTCCACAGGGGCTTCATTGTCCACGGTGATGACAGGCGCGGTATTTCCGCCGGTGGTGATCTTGGTTATCTCCGACATCGGGGATTCATTGCCCGCAAAATCGGCAGCGACCACACCGTAGTAGTAATCGGTATTGAATTTCAGACCATTAAGGCAGAATTTATAGTAGCCGTCTCCGGTGGTTTCCTGCATGGCAGCGACGAATGTGGCGGTCATCGCGGAGGAGTGTTCCAGTTCCGTGAACGGCGATGTGCTGTAATATACCTTATAGCAATACGCGAAGTCCGCATCCGGGTCCTTAGGCAGGTCTGCCGTGAAAGTCAATGTGTTGGACTTGGCAGAGACCTCCAGATGGGTAATTTTCTCCGGCGGCACGGTACTGATGGAAGACAATGCATTGAAAGCATTGATCATACCCTTGCCGAGCTGGCCGTCCATCGTCATATTGTATTTGTAGATGGTCTCGTCCGAGCTGTTCACGATGGTCTTGAAGAGATCCTGGTTCGTGTAGCCGGGGCCGCCGCAGGCAGAGAGCACCAGAGCTGCGAGTCCGGAGACATGAGGACATGCCATGGACGTGCCTTGCAGATAACCGTATTTTCCGCCCGGCAATGTGCTGTAGACTCCGCCTTCCACAAGCTGCATGTTTCCGCCAGGCGCACAGACATCCACCCATTCGCCGTAGTTCGTGTAATATGCCGCCTTTCCGTCAGGTCCAATGGATGCCACGGAGAGCACCCTGTCGTATTGTGCCGGCCATGCAAAGCTCTGACTGTCATTGCCCGCCGCGAAAACGACCAGACCGCCTGCCATCGGACCGACCTGCTTGCCGTCCTTCATTCCGGCCTTGTCAATGAAATAGTCGATCGCGTCCTTGTCGGCTGAAGGCATCGTGGTCACATCCTTCTTGTAGCCCCAGCTGTTCTGGGCGATTACGGCTCCGTTTTCTGCCGCATACTGCATCACCTTGGCGAGGCTCGCACCCTTGTCGGGAAGCGTGGCATCCATGATCTGCAGGCACATCAGACGCACGCCCTTTTCAGGATAACGTCCTCCGGCGACACCGCAGACTCCCACGCCGTTGTTATTCACAGCGCCCACCGTACCGGCAACATGAGTTCCGTGGTCTTCCGGATGGATTTCAGCGGAACCTGCCACGAAATTATATCCATGGACATCGTCCCTGTAACCATTGCCGTCGTCATCCACGCCCGGCTTGCCATTCAGTTCCGCATCGTTCGTCCAGATATTTCCGGCGAGGTCCGGATGGTCATAATCCACACCGCTGTCGAGAATCGCCACGATGACATTGCTGTTGCCGAACATGCCGTACTGGTCCCAGGCTTCCTGCAGTTTCATGTCAATGCCTTTGCGGCCGCTGCCTTGTCCGGTATTGTGATAATGCCACTGGACGGAATAGTCCGGGTCATTCATCTTCACATCTGTCTTCATCGGAATATAAATAGGCTCAATATGCTCTACGCCAATCACTTCCGAGAAATCAGCGGCAGCTTTCGAAATAGGCTCCGTCTTGTCATATTCCACATCGAACCAGCGATGCAGTCCTGATTTTTTCTGCTCTTTCAGGTAAGGGCCTCCGATATGGAATGTCGTGCTGACAGATTTCACTGCCACGCCGTCAATCCTCAACGCGGCAGCCGCTTCCGCACTGACATTGCCATCCTCATCGGAGGCGGCAATCAGTTTTTCCGCCAGATCAGCATTGACCTTCAGTCTTATCATGCCGGGGACGGCTGAACTTGCAGGTTCTTCCACGGTCACCGGGGTCGGCGCGATGATTTCCTGTTCCTTTGCGCATCCGGCAGCTATGGCAAGCAGCCCGACAATACCAGCTATATATCTAATAGTCTTCATCTTACACTTTATTTAGCCTTTAATACGCCTGCGTCATACGATTGCTTGATACTGGTGCCGGAAACGACTCCGAACATCGGGTAAGACAGTTCCGACACATCTTCATTGAACTTCCATATGAATTCCTTGTCGGAATAGACGTCTTTGTCCTTCAATATGAACGGCATAAGCGACATTCCGGTGGCGAGATGAGCATCGACGCCGTTCTGCGTGACAGGGAATGAAACGGTCATTTCTTCGATATCCACATCTCCGACAATGTAGTTCACGCTGTTGTCCTTCGTATAGTCAAGACCTTCAGACAGAGAATACGCGCAGACATTGCCGACGGTGAGTTTCTTCGTCTTGGAGTTGTATTTCAGCACCATGGTATGGTCCGGATAAGATGCTTTTCCCTGCTTGATGGTGTCATTGGCCATCGTGCCGACATATTGGTCAGCAATCTTGTACTGCCACGGCACATCCGGCACGTCGACAGAAACCTTGGCAGAATAGGCCGCGCCGCTGCCGCATGCCGCCATAGCCATTATCCAGTTCGTCTTGCCCGGAGTCACCGGGACACGGAGAGTATAGCTTCCGTTACGGTTGCGCTTCGCATAAACTGCCTTCGGGTCGGAAAAATACTCGTCCAGCGAGGAGAGCAGCCCTACCTCCAGGCTCTTCATGTCCGGGTCAATGCCGGAGACGAGAACGGTAGCAGACACCTGCTTATCGTATTGATACACATTGATTTCCGACGCAATCCCCACTTTAGGGACACGCCCTAGGGCATCGAAACCGGCCTCGACGTCGGCCTTTTCCTCTGCCTTCTGGCAAGAGAAGATGGCCGCAGCCATGATCATCATATATAGAATTCTATGTTTCATGCTAGTCCTCCTTATCATTGTCCTGTTCCTTAGACCATGGATTCTGCTCGTCCTCGGAAATCATGTCGTTTTCGGTGATTTCCTTCAGAGGGAGCTGGAACCACCAGAGATTGTCATGCGCAGGCACCTTGAGCCTGTTCGCAGGCGTGTGGTTGCTGCCTTCGTAGTTCCGGTCAATGCCTTTGCCGTTACGTCGGAGGTCATAGTAGCCATGCCCCTCACCCCAGAGCTCGATGCGGCGCTGAAGCAGCACGTCGTCGACAGTCACCGAAGCGGCTTTCCATGCAATGTCACGTTTCGCCATCAGTTCGCCCAGGACAGATGCGGCCTTCGCCCCGTCTCCCAGACGCGCATAGGATTCAGCTTCAATGAGAACCATTTCGGAAGCCCTCATATAGATGTAATCCTGGAGCCACTGCGCCATGTAGCCGAATTTCCTGGAAGCATAAGGTCTCGCAGCTCCCGGTGTGTCGGCGCTCGCGGTCTTGTCTCCCTCAGGTCCGTTGAAAAGCGACTTGCGATAGTCCGTCTTGGAAATCTGGTCATAGAGCGACTTGTCTATCAGCTTGGCCGGCTGGTCCAGTCCGGCATATCCCAGACAATCATTGCTCATGTGCGAGGAGAATGACACATAGGTCAGCTGCGTCTCGGTCGTATGGTTGAAGCCCCACATGAATTCCGCATCTTCCAGCTCCATGAATCCGCCGTGCAGACGTTCCCTGTCCATGATGTCGTAGCCCTGACGCGCCTTGGACGCCGCATCGGCCGCTTCCTGCCATTTCTGCACGAACAGGTAATATCTGGCCGCGATGCCATAGGCCACGCTGAGGTCAATCTCGTTCTTCGACGTGCGGCTGTAGCCGTCCAGGTATTTCACCGCTTCCGCAATGTTGTATTCGATATGTTCCATCACGACAGAGTAAGGGTTCCTGCCCTGACGGCTGTAAGCCACATCCATAGGAATATTGTCCCTGGTGGCATACACGAGAGGCACTGAAGGGGCATCCGTACGGAGTTTTCCGTTCTCATCCACGGGATCCTGATACAGAAGCATCAGATACATGTAGGCCATTGCCCTTATCGCGTAAGCCTGGCCGATATAGCCTCGGACGGTCACGGAAGAAGGCTCCTCTCCCGGAGGGAAGAAATCCAATATCGCATTGGCATTGTTTATAAGCGTGTAATACTGGGTCCAGAACTGGTAGGTCCTGATATACTGGTCCATTCCGTAGTCGAAATTGTAGTCATATTGTCCCCAGTTTTCGGTGCCGTCCAGGACAATATCCTGCCCCATGAAGTCCGTAAGCATGTTGCAGAGGATAAAACCGCCGTCGTCATGCCCTTTGTAGACCGTGAACGGGGTCACCATCCAGGAATACAGACCCGAGACATACGAGGCGAGGAATTCAGGGTCCGACTCCACCATCTCGGCTGCCTTGGTTCCGGTAAGATTACCGGTAGAATCCACATTGAAAGCATCCTCGCAGGAGGTCAGCATCAATGCAGCCGAAGTCAATATTATAAATATCCGTTTCATATTCTCTCGCTGTTAGAAGGTGAATGACAGTCCGGCAGAGACGGTTCTCAATGCCGAATAGGTGAAGCCGGCAGCTCCGCTGAACGACTGCCGCACGTCCAGTCCGCGGCGTTTCGACATGTACCACAGGTTATCCCCGATGACATAGACCCTCAGGTTCGAAATCTTGGCTTTCTGTGTCAATGATTTCGGGAAAGTGTAGCCCACGGTGACGTTCTTCAGGCTGATGTAAGATGCCTTGGTAAGGAATCTCGTCGAAGTCTGGGAGGCTTCCTGATAGCGGTTCTGCACTCTAGGAACGTCTGTATCAGTATTTTGCGGTGTCCAGCGGTGGAAGATGTCCTTATGCCAGTTCGTGCCGGCAGATCCGCCGGACATCAGGCTCTGGTAGTTGGAATCCAGTGTCCATCCTCCGATCTGGTATGCGAACTGTGCGCTCAGGTCCACCCCGAAGAATGTCCAGGACGTGGAGATGCCTCCGTAAACGGCAGGTATGGAACTCTTCCCCGTCTGAATCATCTTGGCATTGGCAGCTTCATGGACGAGGTCTTTTTCTTTTCCGGTGTATAAAGCTTCGCCGGTCTCACTGTCCACTCCCCTCCATTCGTACATGTAGAAATCGTAGAGGGAGCCTCCCTTGCGGCGCCAATAGTTTCCTGAGGCATATCCCTCTGCAGGTTCATTGGACGGAAGCTTGGTAATCTTGTTCTTGTATGATGTGCCGTTCAACGTGATGTTCCAGCCGAAGTTCCTGTGCTTGAAGATGTCTGCGGAGACCTCGAATTCCACTCCTATGTTCTTCATGTCCATATCGTTGACGAGCTGGCTTGCAGGGTCTCCCTGTGAAGGGGCCAATGCGCGGTAATAAATCATGTCCTTGGTTTCCTTTATGAAGAAATCCGCATTGACCGAAAGCCTGTCGAAGAATCGGGACTCGATACCGGCATTGAAATTATTGGATTTCTCCCAAGTGACGTCGGGCGCTGCGCGAAAGACTTTCACGATGGAGGCCTCGCCGTTCACGCGGTCGATGCGGTAAAGGTCTTCGTAAACCTTGGTCATAAGGATATTGTCATTGCCCTGTGTGCCGTAGCTTGCCTTGAATTTCAGGTAGTTGACGGCTTCCACAGGGAGCAGGAACTTTTCCTGTTTGGCGTTCCATGAAAGTCCGAGTGACCAGAAACCGCCCCATCTCTTGTCCGGAGCGAATCTGGACGATGCGTCACGTCTATAGGAAGCCGAGAGGAAGTATCTGTTTCCGTAGCTGTACTCGCCACGTCCGAAGACACCCTGAAGGAAATATGACGTCCTGTTGGATGTAAGGTCTTGGTATACGACGGCATTGGCAAAGTCAGAGACTGTCGGGTCGACAAAGTTGGTCATTGAACCGGCGAGTCCGTAGGAATGGTCGCTCTTGATTTCGTGTCCGAAAAGCAGGGAGACATTGTGCTGTCCTTCGCGGCCGAAGTCCTTGTTGTAGGAAAGCAGCTGGTTCGTGTTCAATGCCGAATATCGGCTGGTATTCTGGGTTCCGCGTCCGTTCACGGTGGAGGCATCGCCGCCGACAGGGGTGAAGAAGTTGTCAGACTTGGTGTTGAAGACATCGTAGGCGACATTGACCGTAAGCTTCAGTCCGTCAAGGATATTGATGTCCACATAACCGCGGGATGAGGTGTTGTCGCGGACGGTGTTCACGATGGAGGAAAGGAGCTGGCCGTAAGGGTTCGACAACTGGCCGTATGCACGCTGCTCGCCCCAGTCGTAAAGGTCTTCGCCCGTCTGTCCGTAAAGCCTTTCGCCCGTTTCAATGTCGTATTTATATATAGGATAAATCGGTGCGATGTTCTGGCCGAAGAAGAAGATGTTCGAATATGATCCGGCCCTTTCTGCGCCGAACTGGTCCTGGTTCGTGTTGGAATAGGCTATGTTTATGCCGGCCTTGATGAACTTGGCGATGTTCTGGTCCACCTTTCCCCTGACGGTCACCCTACGGAAGCCGGAGTTGGGAACATAGCCCTTATCGTTCAGGTAAGAGACTGACATATAGGCCTTTGTCTTTTCAGAGCCACCGGAAACCGTGAGGGTATATTCCTGACGGATGCCGCGTTTGAAGACATCCTTGTTCCAGTCGTCGGTCCACTTTCTTTCCTTGGCGGCAGGGTTGATCTTGCCTGTTCCGGGGAGTACCACTTCGCCGTCTTCCACACCTTTATATATATTGTAGCGCAGATACTTGCTGACGAGGGCTCCGGAAGCATAAGCATTGGCCTGGCCCAGGCCCATTGAACCGCCGTAGTAGACTTCATTGCGAAGCGCTTCCCAGGTCATCTCGTAGTAGTCGGCCGGGCTGGTGATGATGTCGTATGTCGGGACTCCTCTGGAATTCACTCCGACCTTCGCGTCGAATTCGATGCGGACTTTGTCGGAAGTGCCTCGTCTGGTGGTGATTATGATGACTCCGTTGGAACCTCTGGCACCGTACATGGAGTTCGCCGCAGCGTCCTTGAGCACCGTCATTGACTCGATGTCATGGGTCGGGATGGAGTTAAGGCTGCCTTCGTACGGCACTCCGTCGACGACCAGAAGCGGCGACTGTGATGCCGACACTGAGCCGAGTCCACGGATGATGATGCTGGCGGAAGAGCCCGGGGTTCCGGATGAGCTGGATGTCTGCAGGCCCGCCACCGCACCTTCAAGCGACTTGGAGATGTTGGTAGACTGCATCTTCTGCAATTTCTCCCCGCTGACTTGTGCGGCAGATCCCACGAAGGAGGATTTCTTCTGCACGCCATAGGCCACGACGATGGTTTCGTCAATGGCTTGTGAGTCAGGGTCGAGTTTCACGACAAGTTTCTTGCCCGCTTCGACGGCAATCTCCCGCTCCACATATCCGATGGAACTCACAAGCAGGATGTCACCTTTCGAGACGTCAATGGCAAATACTCCCTGATCATCAGTCGACACACCGGTGGTGGTGCCCTTGATGAATATGCCGGCGAACGGGATTCCTTCGCCAGTCACCGAATCCAATACTTGTCCCGATACAGAAACCTTCTGGGCCTGCATGGTCAAAGTCAGAAACAGTAACATCAGAGAAAACAGAGTTTTGGAAGCCTTCATCTGGTACTTATATATAATATTGGTTGTTTAATTGCGAGTCTAGTTACAGATTGTCATAGGCTCTCACATAAAGCGGTGCTAAAATTATGGATTTTTCGGATTAATCACAATTTTTTCGCCACAAATTTACGATTTTCTTGCTTGTATATACTTTAGTGTCAATATTTTAGCGATTTATTGCATTGATAAAATACGCGCAGGCTTATGATTTTTAAGTCATTCACTGATAATTTTCAATCAAACGACGCAAATTTTCGCGCAAGATATTGGTCCTCAACATTAAATAAATAACTTTAGCGACCGATTGTAAAATTACACGTCCTATGAACTTTTCGAAGTCAATTACAGCGGCTTTTGCCGTTATCGCCACTTTCTCCGTTTCCGGCTGTCTGGAGAACATCAAGGAGAATACTCCCGACCTTTCCGAAGATGGAATAGAGTTTAAGATAGAGGTGTCCGACCCGACCGACAAGGGTGCGACGTTCCTCATCACCAACAACGGAACCGACAAGAACACGTGGTACGCGTTTGCATACGACGACGTGAACACGTCTCCGGAGGCGGCGATAAACAGAAAGGTGAAGGAGCTTTCAGGCGAAGAGGACGGCATCAAGAGTGTCATCCAGAGGGGTTCGAAAAGAATAAGGATAGATGAAGGGCTTGCCCCGGCCACCAAGTATATATATGTGGTATTCGGTCTCACTTCAGAGGGTACCGTATATGGCAAGCCGGCGTCATGTGAGTTCAAGACCGTCCACATGGAGACTACATATAAGGTAGAGCTCACCGCCGAGACTTCTTCCAGTGCGGAACTGACGGTCACCCCGGGAGGCGGCTCGACGGATACATGGTTTGCGTTCGTCAGCGACGACACTGCCTCGCCGGCAGAGGATCTTATAAAGAAGGAAATCGGAAAGCACGAGGATATTTCCAAGGAGCTGCACTCCGGCAAAAAAGCATTGACCTTCAATGAATTGGAGGCGGGAAAGAAGCTTCGCGCCATCATTACGGGATTGGATGCGGACGGCGAGGTCTTCGGGAAACCGGCCGAATTCGCGTTCCGTCTGACTCCAGAGGCTACGGCAAACGATGCGTGGAAGGTGACATACGACGGCTACGTTACGCCACAGGGCGCAGAAAAGCCGTACCGGAAGATTACGAATACTTCTACCGACTCGGAGCGTTATTTCATCAGCGTCATCTCCGAGAACAATCTGCAGACCGGGTTCGACAATGACATCAACAAGTATATCAAATATGCCATTGAGAATCTGACATCTGCCTCGACCGGCTGGAGCAAGTACGTGTTCACGCAGACCGGCAGCATGTATTACACGCTCCGCACACGCAAGAGCTACTATGCTTTCGCTATCGGCATTGACAAGAACGGTTATTTCACAGGCAAGTTCGCCATTTCCGACAAGTTCTACATCGAAGGCAAGGATTGGTCCGACGAATATGAGAAATGGCTCGGAAAATGGGAGGTGGTCGACAATGACGGCTACGGCTACGACATCACCATCGAGGAGGACAGCAAGGCGGACTACACATTGAAGATTACCGGCTGGAACGGCGTGATAGATACTCCTATACACGGTGTCATTGATGACGAGACCGGAAATCTGTGTCTCTCCGCATACAATTACGGCAAGCATGACCTTCCTATCGGCGACGGCGTGGTTTCCGTCACCAAGATGCTGGTAGGCCAGGCAGGCAAATATTATTACGGTGTTTCTGACGACAACAGCGATTCTTACTACATCTGCACGTGCAGCCTGGATTCGAAAGGCAAGAACGGCACAATGAAGGGTTACACCCTCCAGACCAGTTCCGGCAACATCACTTTCTCAATGATGTTCTACATCGGCATAGGGGACACCGGCACCTACACCTACGGCGACAAGTCCAAGTTCCCGATCTTCCCATGCCGCATGGGCCGGGCCGGACTGTAGAGGGCCAGTAAACCCAAGCGAGATGTCGGGACGCGGCCACGGCAAGATTGGTAACTCACTGATAATCAGATATCATTTTAGCAATGGCGTGGAAACGCAGGCTTTTTTTGGCCACGTTTCCACGCCACATTTTGTAACTCATTGAAAATCAGCACTGTTTCAGAACGGAGCGTGGCTGCGTCCCGACATCGACCTCTGACGTACCCCGTTGGGTATGCCTCCTGAAGTTCTCATCTCGCGTCCCGTCAGGCTATCGTCTGACATACGTTCACAAGACTGGCATCCATGCCTCCAGAGAGAATGTCCAACTTTACAGTAGCGGTCAACGGAAAACTGAACAAGTTGGCAGGCACAATTTTGCACAAACATTTATCTTTCAGTTAGTTACAGCATTAGACCCCTGCCAAGTATCATGAAAAAACATGGGACTTGGCAGGGTGCAGTTGCGGAAGATATCGCCATATATAATTGAGCCACAGAGATTTACAGCCAAATAGCCAGAGCCGCATCCATGCCAACTTGTTCGGAAAATCGGGATGTTGCGGGGAACAGGGGCAGAGAAGGAAATGAAACCGCGTGTAAAGACAGAGGCGCTCTCACGCGTGGAGGCAGTGGAAGGAATAGACGCCGCATAGGCCGGACTGTATAGTCATAAATTTTTTTGGGATTGAATTATTTACACTATATTTGCAGCATTAACAAAACGCTTTGGATTTTATATGGAACCTCCCAGTTCTGTAAATAGTGATCAAAATCTGACAACAGGGGCGCCAGTGGACGATCCTCTGTCGAAAATTTTTACTGACGAATCATACCTTGTAGTTACCGGTCTTCCAGATGAGATGGAGGGCTGCGGATATGTCGTGTGCGGATATTCTCCGCTCACAGGTCTTTCGTATCTGGGCACATCAAGTTCAATGAAATCCTGAAGCACAATCAATTATGGCACTATATCTTAAAAAAGAACTCGAAAACAAAGCAGAAATCGCCGTCTGGCAGATAACCGAAACCGAAGAAGAACTCAAGACATTGAGCTCGACACCATCAGATGAGATGGAAGAAATTTCATGGATCAAAAGCGAGACCATGCGCAAGCAGAGGTTGGCAGTAAGGGCTCTTCTCAATGAACTTTTCGACGAGAAAGTCTACCTCAGCCACCATGACAACGGAAAACCGTTCCTGGAAAACAGGGTCACCAATATCAGCATCACACATACGGACAAGTATGTCGCTGTCATTCTGCATGATACGGAAGATGTCGGCATAGATATAGAGTCATTGGACAGAGATTTTTCCGCAGTGGAGCTGAAAGCATTGTCGGAAGACGAAATCGAGGACCTGGACGACGAGAAAAGAAACGAGCAGCTGGCGATTTACTGGTGCGCGAAAGAGGCGATTTACAAGAGGCTGTCCATTTACAATGTGGATTTCGCGGAGCAGATCGAGATAGAGAAATTCCATCCTCGCGGAGAGGGCGAACTGGAGGCTACATTCGTAAGCAAGGACGGCTACGAGGATGAGTACGAACTGGAGTACATGACCTTCGACAGACATGTCCTCGTCTGGGTAGTCGGATAGTTTGGCACGGAACGCAATTAACTAAACATCAATATATTACGCATTACAGAGTCACCATTTGGGAGGCTCTGTATTTATTTTATCCACAATGTCGCTGTTGAAAACTTTACGTATAATATCGGCATAACGTGATGGTTTTATAGCTATATTTGTAATTCAGGTTTCGCAAGTGCGAAAGACCGCTTATAGAGCCCGCTAGGGCGAGGGTAAGTCCCTTCCCCGAGGGGAGGGATT